>JACCDN011176218.1_pt1 | contig 13447 bp, 44 predicted proteins | sample 7441691 | NCBI WGS metagenome assembly JACCDN01 (sample SAMN15323439, study PRJNA562643) | freshwater metagenome | isolation source: river surface water | place: USA:Blue River Watershed | collected 2017-08-16 | reverse complement strand
GCTTAAGTCGCAGTTGTTTGATGAAGATATTCGTTGCACAGTTTTATCCAGAGATCCAAATGGTCGTTTAATCTGCGACATTATTTTTTGAAAACTGTGCAAAGATCTGTGAATTTGTTGTAGAGTTATTATCTCAACTCACCAAAGAAGAACAATTTCATGATTGACAAAGCAAAAATGATCGGGTTTCTTGGTCACCGTTCTTATACGTCTGAGAACAAGCCACAACACCGTCGTAAGGGTGGAATCGGCAAGATCACGAATAAAGTTCGTAGGGCAATCGATAAGAAACTTTGCACAATGTCACATGAATGACAAACCTTTGTTGAACGTCAAATCCGGTGAACTTTGGACAGCAGAAATCGGGTTATCATTGGTAGTTGCTAAACGAGATGTTTCGAAAATTATTAATCTGTTTATAGATTTTGATTACAAAACAGTGATCATTGAAGTTATACATCAACGTGATTTATTGGCGTGTGATGGAAAACAATTAGCATGATAAATCCAGGCGATCTTTGGGTTGATGAATATCTACAACAAAATAATCCATTGCATACTGGTTATATACAAATTGCAATTTCTAACAAAAATGGCGAGATATTGCATATGTTGTTGTGGTTAAATGGTGAAAACAAACTTACAATTGAATCATCTGATGAATTGCATTTTAAACTTTATTGCAAAAGCGCAACATGAACAACATTCAACCAGGCGAGTTGTGGCATGAATCTTCAAGTCGTCATAAAGATTCATTATTAAATTTGGCAATTAGCAATTGTGACGTCAGAAGCGACAGTGATAGAAAAAATATATTGTCAATAAGTTTAGATTTAAACACGGGCAAAATATATTATGGCATCATGCTTTCAAACGAAGCATTTGCATATTCATCTGTGTTGTTGACATGAAAAATATTCAACCCGGTGAACTTCGTGGCGAATATGAAAATTTTACTTCGCTTGATGAAATTGATATGATTTTGATGGCAATCGCAGTTGATTGGTATGAAGTTGTGTATATTTGGGTTGCGTTAAGAACAAAAGTGATTACAATTGAACCAATGTATCCTGACGATAAATGGACACAAACGTTTACAAAATGGCTAAAATAACTGCGATTGCAATTGGTCAATTGCGAGCTTATCATTATAAATATTTTGCAACTAGACGTGTATCATATCTGGTAATACCAATTGCATATTGTGGAAACAATATCACGTGTTTATTGTTAAGCATTCAGCGCAAAAGCATTGATATTGACGATATAAGCACAGAAGATGTTTTTACTGATTGTTTGGTGTTGTTATGATGATAAATCCAGGTGAACTGTGGTGTTCAACGAAATCATTTAAACATCAACCAGATTCAATTATATTTCTGGAAATGGCAATTGCAAATATCAATGACAAAATAATCCATTTCATTATGTGGTTTCGTGATAATAAACTAGAGTTTGTTGAAGATTGTAACATGTGCGAATTTTGTGAAAACGCAAAGCAATTATAAATGAACAAAAAAATAAATCCTGGTGATCTTTGGGAAGATACTTTTGATGAAATTTTAATCGATAAACAAAAATTATTTTTGCAATTTCCAATCGCTGTTATCACTGGAAAAGGTGTGCATTATTTGGTGCTTTGGTTCAATGAAAAAGAATTGGAATTTGCTGTTGAATCAAAAGAATATTTTTTAGTTGATGTAAAACGTTTAATATGACAAATCAAATAAATCCTGGTCAACTTTGGGGTGAACATCACCTGTTGCAATACGACCATAATTTTGAATATTTGTTGTTTGCAGTTTCAATGCAGATAGATTATAACGGTGTTGAACGTATTCTTCATTTGTGCTTTGATTTTGCAACAGGTAATATTCAATATGACACAATGAATTATCACACATTTATCAATGGAGCGTCTAAGCTATTATAAAATAATTTCAAAATCTGTGCAAAGTTCTATTTAATTATATTAGAATTTTCTAATATTGGATCGGAATATAATGGAAAAACAAAAGAATATTTTAGCAATCAAAACATTTTTAAATTATTCAACGTTTACAAATGTTGATGCTTTTATTGATAAATTTCTCGAAAACATTTATGTGCAACGTTTTATTGCAATAGAAAGTGAAAGTGAATTACGAACACAAGTTCAAAAACGTAAATTTGTATTACAAAATATAATGTTTTCTTTAGTAGACGCAACTATAAGAGCAACTTTTGTCCAAGGCGCTTTTTTTAAAATATTAATATTCGATTTTGATACAGAAACTTGGGATATTGCGCCGTAATCTGTGCAAAGTTTTGCGAATCCGAGTTATAATCTTTTTATAACTCACCACCGGAGCAAGAATAAATGAATAGTGCTGCACAATTCATCGCAGAATATCTAAAAATTTCTATTGATGATGCATTGAAAGTGCAAACCATTCTTTCAACTGAAGGGTTTCACTTTGGGTTTTGTCCACTCGTAGCTTTCAAACGACTTGCAAAACGCGTCTGGAACGAAATGAACAAAAAATGATCAAACCGTTTCAACCCGGAATGCTTTTTACTTTGGGCACAACGTCAATGATTGTGTTTCATGTTATTCATAACGTTGTTTGCAAGTTTCAATATGAAGTCTGGTATCACAACAGCAACGTTCATGATCGACCAACGTTTTTAACAGTGACACATAATACGCTTGCGTCGTTTGATCAATGTCACAAAGCAAATTAATTCCAGGATCTTTGTTTTATCACAGAGTTTATAATGAACTCATAATTGTATGTGCATCTGGACCTTCACTTTATGAACATCATGCAATTATCTACGTGTATGGACATCAAACAACGTTATATACTTCTGTATCAACATCTTACTTATCATCATGCATTAAATTAAACAATGTCAAAAACATTCATCCCGGGATCTCTATTTCAAAAAGCAACTTATAATGAGATTGTAATTGTATATGCATCATGTTTACCACGCTTAATATATGAAGTGATTATTTGTGATTTTTATAACAAAAGCATAGAAATAACTCCTGTGCCTGATTTTTATGTAACGTCAAATAATGTTTTAATTGCTGAACGCTTGCACACAGATTGACACAGAATCACTTCAAATTCACCGCGTATAGGCTATTATGGATGACATTCTTGAACGTTCTGGTGTCAATCTGTGTGATAAATTTATTTTGAATAAACTGTGCAAAGATCTGTGATTCCATGATAGAATCTTTCTATAAATGACACCAATCGCGGCAAATCTCGAAGTTGCAATTCGTCTTCCTGGCAACCCAGAAGTATATCGCGGAGTTGTTCTAGAAGTCAATACAAATTGGATGTGGACACCTGATGGTCTCAAACTTAAAACAAAACCTGGTGACGGTGTTCCACAAGCATTTGCTGTCATGTACCAGAACGAAGATTCCGAGTGCGTCCCAGACGTAATCCGCACTTTTGATATTATTGGAACGTGGCAAATGTGGATCAAAACACAATCACACGAATGTCCCGCATATTATCGTGAATAACTGTGCAAAGATCTGGGAATCTGATTTATAATTTTTTCATGTTGTATAAAAAAATATTTGTTGGTCAAGAAATCGTAATTCAAATGAACGGAGAATTTTGTTATGCCATTGTTTTGGAAAAAGATACAAAGTTTGTTTTAACTGCAAACGGATATATGATTAAAGAAAATTCAAATACACATCAACAAATTGCGGTTGCGTATAACGATTTAAGATCTTTATTTTTCTCACCTGCAGTGATTCATGTTTCAAATATTGTGAACACAATAGAAAAATTTAATTCAGCAAAATATGATGCATAATTTTTCTATGGTTGAACGATTCAAACCTGGAGATTTTATCTGCGGAAAAGTATATCAAATAACAATTATCGCATTATCTGAAAAAGATTCTGATGATATCAGCGACGTATACGATGTTTTGATGTGTATGGCAAATAAAAGTTATTGTAGAGTTACACAAGCGTATGGAAATTTTCTACAAGACGAAAAGGACAGTGGAGAAATTGAAAACCAGCGAAGAGCGATATCGAATGGTTAATGACAAATATGAGTTTACGGGATATACCACTGACGATATCGAGCCACAATTGATAGCATTAATGATCAAACATAAAATCATCAGTGCTTATCAATTTAACGAAACGACAGTTCAAACAAAAAAACAAGATGTCAGTCTATAACAATGCTCCAGGACGATTAGTGTTCTTGCGGGAATCAGTGTGCAGTAATTTGATCTTTGTTCTTTATAATTCTCAAGCTAAAGTTCATAAGCGCTTTGAACTTGAATATCAATGGTATTGGTGCATAGTTGTAACAAAATTCGATAATGGAGAATTGTATTATCGATTTGAAACAATATCAGCAAAATGGTTAAATGAGTATCTACGATTAAAATGAGATATCACCCAGGCATTATTTTGGTGAATAAAGATAGTAGTTTATTATTGGTGTTGTACCAAATATCTGAAAATATTTTTTATTGTGCTTTTGTTTTAAGCGACTGTGACATAATGTATCTCACTGTTCCTATTTCATTTTTGAATGCGTTCACTGTGATGACATGAATTATAAACCTGGACAATTAATGCTTTCACCTGGTATTTATTATATCTTCATAATAATTGCCCAGATATCAAATACGTCATATGAATGTTATATCGTTACAGATGCTGCTGGCGTTCACAGACAAACAAGAGCAGAATATCGTGAAGCAACAAAATCATTTTTAAACGCATGCAGTATAATGGCATACTAAATGAGATATAAATCAGGTTCAATGTTTATATCTGAATTCTGTTTATTTTTGATTATTGCAAAATATGATGAAACATTGCATTATTATGCTTATGAAATAGGTTTTGAAACTAAAGACATAGATTTTACTCGCGTTACACATGGTTGGTTAGGATTATGCACGCAGATTGCGTAAATCAATATAAACCCGGCGCTTTATATCATTCTGATAATGTTGAATTCATTTTGATTATCACATCGCCTTATATTTGTGAAGGTGATGAGCCAATGCTCAATTCTTTTAAATGTGTTATTATTACAGAATCTGAATCAACGTTTGACGAAGTAAACGGTTATTACTTGGCTTCTTGCGATGAAATTGCATGATTAAATATTATCCCGGTGCAATATTCAAAGATGACTGTGATTTTGAATTCATTTTGATTCTTGGGTTCTCTGACAGATATACGAGCAGAGGATTAAAAATAATTGTGTTCAACTGTTGTGTAATTCAATATGATAAAATAATTGATTTTGAAGATATATCAGATTATTATTTGTCTTCTTGCGACAAACTCAAATGACGCCTTATCATCCAGGTCAATTATTGAAATGTTTGGCAATGTGGCAGACCGCAGATATTGTTTCAGGTCGCTCAGCATTGATTATTCTTTATCAAGCCAGTCAATATGCTTGGGCAGTTTTGATCATAAATAAAAATCAACAAGCAAACATTATGATCATGCCATATTCAATGCTTTTAATTAATTATAAAAGCATCTAAGTTATATTTATAATCACAAAGGAAACACACATGCAAATTGAAAAACAGTTAAAACTCGCAGCAGAACGATATAAAAAAGTTAAACGTTATTTAGATTTAAGTGATATTCAAGATAAATCTGTTGAGAATCTTCTTGATAAGTTGTTAGAAAATGATCAAGTTGCATCTGACGGAATGTTTGAACACGAATACGCTTATATTCAACTTTTGGTTGAATGTGAATTTAATTATGATTTTGATGCATCTGAAAATATCATTGCAAGCTGCATAGCATTTGAACTTGAATTTGACGTAGAAGAAGATCGCTGGATTTAAACATGACAATACCTTCACAAATACAACAAGCTTCTGCTTCATACAAAGTCGTTCGAGATTATTTAAAAGCTGTCAAAATTTCCGGCATGACGATTCAATCCCTGTTAGACAAAATGGTTGATGGAATGGCAGGTGATTTTGCTTATATAATCAGAGATATGGGTGATGCCAAATATCTTTATCTGTTATCGATATATGATTTTGAATTTCATCTCGATGAAGGCAAAAACTTATTTGCTGCAGATTTAGAAAGCGAATATGGTGAAGGTCTTGAATATGATTATGATTCAGGTGAATGGGCATAATCATTATTGCAGTTAAACACAGAATCACCCGAGAACATCTTAAACATCTTGGTAATAGTTGCCTAAAGACATGATTTATGAACGTTCTCGGGTGATTCTGTGTGTTGTTTATAAAGTTTCAAAAACTGTGCAAATTTCTGCGATTCTGATGTACAATCTTTTCATAACTCACCCAAAGAGACAAAATGCGTAGACAAAATGTATTATATTCAGTGAAGCATGGCAACGTTGAGTATACGATTGAACGAGGAATTGACACAGACAAAACTTATTTTTACAAAATTATTCGATATGAAAACGCAGCAATGGTAACGTTGGCTGGTTCTAAATCTTATAACAAACTGCGTAAACGATTAGATCAACTCATTGATTGATCTAAAGACAAATCCTTATGCTTGGTCTACGATATAGACATGCTAAATCCAGGACTTTTGTTTAAAAGTTGGGAACGAGGCAAATACAGAATATTGGTTTCTATCACTGATATCTGTTCTGTTTTGTTCATTACATTATACGACAGCGATACCAGAACGCTTATTCATGAAGTTTTTAATAAAAACTCTGCATATCATTCGAGTTTCAAAATTATTAAATGACTGAGGACACGATATCATCTGGTTCGCTATATTATATTGATTCACTCGATATAAAGAACATGATTATAACGATTGCAATTCTTAATCATGACGAAGACGATATCATGTGTTTAAAATTAAACTTGCGAAATTGCGATACAATTACTGTATATCGAATGAAGTATACTTTACAGCGTCACTATAAGCAATTGATTTAAATGTCGATAATTCAAAGCGGTGACTTGTTCTATTTAAATTTTGAACAAGCAAATAGTCCAACAACGTTATTTTATTGCATTCTTGCATTTGACTGTAAGCCATCTATAACACGTTATTATCACGTCTTAAGATTGTCTATTGGTAAGTCTGGATTTGATATTGGTGTTTATTTAATGGGTGAAAGAGAGATTCGATATATGAAACATCTGAGTTATACCTGATGCTTACACTTATTACTCTTGCATTCTTTTGTGCTTGCAGCGTGTTTGTTTGGACGTGTTTCTTTTTCTATTGTATATTCGTTATCATCAAAAGCATGTTTTTGCTTTGTAGATTTGTTGTTAAAAAACTGTGCAAAGATCTGTGATTTTGCCTTAGAATTATTATCTCAACTCACCAAAGCAAAAATATGAAATGTAATAGCGTAATGCCCGGAAGTTTAATTCAATACGGCAGCGGAAATATTTTCTATCTTGTTACACATCTTAATAAAGGTAGAATGAATGTTATTAGAATAACTGATAATGATAAACAAACTGGATATCGAAACTTCTCAATCGAAGATCCATTTAACATTATCTTAAAATGAAACAAATAATCATACCTGGAAACTTAATTCAATATGATGATTGCAATATCTTTTATATTGTTATCAATATAACTGAACAATATATGCACGTAATCAGATTGGAGATATCTGACTATGTTGATACGACAGTACGTTATACTGGATATTCAACTACCATGAGTTATATCGCTGTGTTAAAATGAATCAAGCATTTACACCTGGAACGCTTATTCAATATAACAATACTGATATTTTTTATCTTGTCGTTAACACAAATGATTCTCAACAAATGGATGTAATTAGAACAGCAGTGCATGAATCTTATGTAGCGCGTTATATACCTTGTTCGATTAGCAAAGTTCATCTTGCTGTGTTAAAATGAAAACATATCCATCAGGATGCGGAAGTTTGCTGCGACACATAGGATGTGATCATTTATATATTGTGTTAAGTGAAACACGCAAATCATGTGATGAATTCCTCGTAATGAGATTAGATATAAAGACAGGCAAACTATATTATCATTATTCAGATCAATTTGGCAAAGTAGTCATAATAGAATACTGATATGAATCAAATAAATCCAGGAAACTTATTGAAGTATACTGATTTTAATATATTTTGTTTTGTGATAAGCAACGACTATACATCACGCATATCAAGTTTTAAACAATTCTTTGTTCTGAGATTAGATGTAAAAACATCAGAACTGGTTTGTTATATCTTGTCAGATTACAATAAAAAAGTTATAGCATAAAATGAAGCAAATACTTCCGGGTGATCTATACATTGATAAGTTTCATCGAGTCGTATATCTGATTATTCAAACTGATCATAATATCACAACCATGATTAGCACAGATAATATCTTTAAAACAAATATGTTAGAAACCAAGAACACAGAATTTGTCGCAAGGATATTCTCTGAGCTGTATTCAATATGTTAGATACAGTTCCGCCAGGATTATTTGTGTATTGTGATGAAAATCAAGAATTTTATCTTGTTATAGGCGCTGTTGCAGAACTGACAACTGTTATTAACTTCAATAGATCATTTAAACGATATTCTGTAATTGATTATACAACAAACTATTATAGATGGTTTTTTTCAGATCGCTGCAGAATTCTTTCGTAAACTGTGCAAAGTTTTTGAGATTATGATACAATTTTTCTACAAATGGAAAAAACTGGATTACTTGCAGCAGAGCGTCAAACTGGAAATACTCGAATTGTTTTGTCAGCAGATGATAAAAACGTGATATGTCTTCAAATAAATGTGTTGCATAACATGGTTACAACTGTTAGTTTCAGTCGTGGATATTTTGATTTTTTACAGTCAAATTATCATGATATAAAAGCATGATAGAAAAAGCTGGACAATTCCTCGCAGAACGCAAAGAACAAATTGTTCGAATTGTTCTCGCTGCTGATGATGAATATATAACATGCCTTGAAATTAGCATGAGATTTAAAGAAGTTGTTTATACAGATTTTAATCGTGGTTATTTTAACTGGTTGCAAATGTATTATCATGATATAAAAGCATGACAAAGATAATAACACCTGGAATGATGTTTGTTGATAAGATCACAAGGGCAATTCGCGTTGTCATAGTTGTAGATCGGTCAGTTGTTCATTTTTTAAACGTCAAAAACATTAAACAAATAACTTTTTCATATGAGAAAGAACATAGAGATAACTTTGAATTTCTCGTAATTCATTATTATGAGTTAAACTCAAAATGACAAAGATAATAAAACCTGGGATGATGTTTATTATTAAAAGAACACGCGTAATTTTTGTTGTCATCTTTGTAGATGAATCTAACGTTCAATTTTTAAATCTTAACGGTAAAAAAGCCTACGACAATGAAACCAAACACAATTTTTGTCATTTCATGGATCACTATTTTGATCTGATATCATAATGATAAAGATAATAAACCCTGGAATGATGTTTATCGATAAGGTTCATCGAGCAATTGATGTTGTGATATTTGTAGATCTACATACTGTCCATTTTTTAAATTTTAAAATTATTAAACAAATAACGATTACGTATATAAAAGAAACAAAAGATAATTTTCAATTGCTTATGGATCATTTTTATGATCAAATATCATAATGACAAAAACAATATTGCCTGGAATGATAATAGTCGATAAAGGCACAGACATAATTCATGTTGTGATATTTGTCTGCACAAAAGAAGTTCATGCTGTTTCGCTTGATCAGATAAAATATAATCAATATGAATCTGCTGAATATGTTAAATTCACCAAAGAATACTTTCAATTTGTTGCAGATCATTATTGCGATTAAAATATGAAAATACATCCAGGCTTTTTATCAATCATTTCAAATAACGAAATCATTATTGTTCTTTCACTTGCTAAAGAACGTATGAATGTTTTTATGTTCCACGGTAATAGCGTTTCTTATAGCAATTATATTCGCGTTGATGTCTTGGAACGTTTAACAAAGTCATATATAAATGCAGACTAGAACAAAAATTAAAGTACCTCTTCCCGGATGTTTGATATGGTCATACGGATCTGCATATATCTTGTTGTCTCTAAATGAAAAACCGCAATATTCAGATTCATCTGTTGTATGTGCAAATCTATCTAAGAAGCGTATTGAATTTTATCACGGATGTATTCAGATCAGATATGAACACGTGCTTCAATATGTTTAAACAATGCAACCATAATTAAAACAATTATAGAATTAACAATATGAACTTTTATATTCCGACACCTGGCGATTGCATCTTTGTTAGATCTGGAAATAATATAGATGTCAATTTTATCTTTGCGAATCATAATAAGAACATCTATATGAACTTTAACTTTTTGACTTCTGTTAAACCCAATACAACAATTGTCACACGCAATGATTATGATATTCAACTGATGACAAAGGGTAATCGTGATTGCACAATCATTGTGTTTGATCAGTTAGGTCAGATAAAATTCAATAAACAGGGCCTAGGCCGTTAAAATGGCCATAAAGGCCCCCTGGTTCAACGGGGTTAAAGGGCCCCCTATTTATGGGGTAGGCCCCTGGCCAACATGTATGGGGCTTCTCGGGAGGCGGGAGGGTGTCTAAGGCGCTGTGAAAAAACCTGAGAAATTTTCATAAGTTCAAATGTCAAACAAGAAAAAAACTCGAGAAATTTTTCAGTCTTATAATCATATTTTATGAAAAAACTCGAGAAAATTTTCACAAGTTCAAATGTGAAAAATCCCAGGAAAAATTTTATGATATTGAATTTACACTGCAAAAATTTCTCGAGAAAAAAAGCATGATCAATTTTCTAATAAAACTATTTTATCATAAACTACTGCGCTATCTGGCAAAATGTGAAATTCATCATTATAACGATATCTTAAACTTTTTCATTGGAATTTTTCAAAGAAAAAATTCTCTTGATTTTTTCCATAATTTTGTTGATGAAAGCATAAAATTGCTTGGACCTGATACAAAGTTTAAGATCACAAAGCATAAGACTGAAATTATTGCAATTGTCTTTATCGATGATAATGCACAAAATAGACATAATTTATTTCACGCTACATTGCAAAATATAGAGTTCTATTATTGCCACACTGAAGCATGGCGTCATCCGTTTAGAGTAGATGTTCAATTTTGGAATAGAGCATATGACAAAAATTAAAAAATCCATAATCGAAAAAGTCATCATGACTTTTGCCAAAATAAAAAATCTATATCTAAATTTTGCCTATAAGAAACTTATATCTTGTCTTGCGCATTGTCGCATTTATCACAAGAAAGAAATTCTTAAGTTCTTTATTTCAAATAAAAAGTGTCGGAACTTTTCAGAGAAAAAGTTCTTTTGGACTTTTTCCTTTGATGAAAGTATAAAGATTCTTGGTCCAGATACAAGAATCAAAATCAAAAAAACAAAAGATGATATTTATATGATCACTTATATTGATAATAGACTTAATAACAAATATGATTTAAGTCTTAAAGTAAAACATTACGCAGATCCATATTATGCTTTAGCAAAGCCAGTATTTAATAAGCGCGGTTGGACTTATCCCAATTTCTTTGTAAGAGTTGATTTTCTGGATAGATAAACATGATCAGTTATATAATTGAAAAGATTCTTTATAGAAAATTAATATCTTATCTCGCCAAATGTGATCTGTTGACTTACAAAAAAGATCATATAAAAGATTTTTTTCTTGAAGACGTTCCGTTAAGTTTTTTTCGCAATTTTTTTATCTTCAATAAACGTTGTAGACACTTCTTTTATAAATTTATTGACGAAAGCATAAAACTTCTTGGACCAAACACAAAATTCCAGATCATGAAATCGCAGATGCGAATAACTGCGAAAGTTTTTATTGACAATAGAGCAAGAAATAAATGTGAATTGTTGATGAAATTAAAATATAATTTGGATGATATGTATTTTCGAGATTGTAGAGGACAGTTTAAAATGTCTGATAGACATTTTCCTTTCGTTATCAATGTCAGTATTGACTTTATGGACAGATAAAATATTATGTTTGATTTTATAATCCAGTTCCTGTATAAAAAACTTGTATCTTATCTCGGCAAATGTTATATTGAAAAATATTTCTTCATCAGAAATTTCTTGATCTTTAATCGTTCTTGTCGGAATTTTTCAAAGAAAAAATTCTCTTGATTTTTTCCATAGATTTGTCGATGAAAGTATAAAACTTCTTGGACCTATCACAGAATTTGATATAACATTGCGTGATCAAAGAATAACTGTGACTGTTTATATAGATTGCAGAGCGAAAAATAGATGTGAATTGGCAAAGCAATTAAGAGACAATGTAGACGGATATTATGCTTTTGGTCGTGGTTATTTGAAAATGTCTGACAGACATTTTCCTTTCTTGGTCGATATTGATTTTATGGACAGATAAAAATGAATATATTTGCACTTGATGATGATCCCTTTATTTCTGCGCTTCTAATGTGTGATCAACATATCAACAAAATGATTGTTGAATCTTGCCAATTGCTCGCAACTGCTCATCCAGTTGGCGTTGCACCGTATAAGCATACACATTTTAATCATCCCTGTGCAAAGTGGGTTCGTGAATCTAGGAATAACTATCTTTGGCTTGTTCAACACACGTTTGGTTTGCTCGCCGAAAAAAAATTTCGCTGGCCAGATCGCAAAGAACACAAGTCTTTTTCTGTTGCAGCTTGGTTTGATCAAAATGTTCCAAATAATTTTCCGTCCATAAGTTTGACCAACTTTGCACAAGCCATGCCAAAACATTTTTGGCGATCTGATCCCGTCGCTGCTTATCAGATCTACTATCTTTTGCACAAAATGAAGTTTAAAAAATCTGATGCTTCTTGGACAAGAAGACGAAAACCCAGTTGGTTGGTAATTCTGTGAAATGTTGTGATGTTTGGTTATAGAATATTCTATAACAACCCAACACGGATAAAAAATGATTGATGGCGATGTCTTTCCTGGCGATATTATTCGTTGGCCTTTGGCAGTGAAAAAAGACAGGAAAACTAAATCAAATCCCAACCCGAAGACGTACATAAAATATCTTTATGCACACGTTTTATATTGGCACAAAACCAAATATTATCTTGGTGATTCTATTGTGGTTTTGACAAGCAATTCACATAACCAAGAGACCAAAATTGAAATCTTGAATATTCAAGATGTCAGAAAAAACTGGTCTTATGTTGTTCACGCAAGTTAAATCGAGGTGAATTTGATATGTCACTAAAATTCCTAGAAGAATGCATCAAAAACACGTATGGTGATGATTTTATTGTTTCACAAGTTGATAATGCTGTTACAATTAAACCAAAAGCTTGGATAAGTAGTGTTGAAAGTATTGTTATTTCAGCAAGCGCAGATCAGAAATTTAATATGCATTTAAAGT
>JACCDN010848098.1_pt1 | contig 13447 bp, 16 predicted proteins | sample 7441691 | NCBI WGS metagenome assembly JACCDN01 (sample SAMN15323439, study PRJNA562643) | freshwater metagenome | isolation source: river surface water | place: USA:Blue River Watershed | collected 2017-08-16 | reverse complement strand
TCCCACCCCTACCCCTGCCCCTCCCCCTTTCAGCATGATCCTCGACCAACTCTCCGCTTCCGCCGCCTACGAGTCGCTTCACCCGCTCTTCCCTAAGGCCTTCGCCTACCTCCGCGCCTTCGACGTGAACACGCCTGACGGGAAATATGAGCTCCAAGGACAGGACCTCGTCGCGATCGTCCAGCGCTACCAGACAGCTCCGTCCGCCGACAAGATGTGGGAAGCGCATCAGGTCTACGGCGACATCCAGGCGGTCTACCAGGGCCTCGAATATTGCGGCCACACGGACCAGAAGACGCTCGTGGTGACGAAGCCTTATATCGCCGAAAAGGACGTCGAGAAATACGCCGCACCCGCTTCGCCTGCGGCGCTCCTGACCTTGGGCCGCGGCAACTTCGCCGTCTTCCATCCGCAGGACGGCCATCAGCCCGGCGTCCAGGTCGGCGCCCCGGCCGAGATCCTCAAGGTCGTCATCAAGTTCCGCCTCAAGGTCTGAGCGGCTTGCAACTTCGTCCGCTTGGCGGTGTCCTAAGGACAACCCCATGCGTCGCCCCCTGCTCTCCCTCCTGGCCCTCGTCCTGACCTGCGCGCTCGCCTGCGCCCAGGAAGTCACCCGCGTCTCCGACGTCATCTACGCCAAGCACGACGGCGTGGCGCTGACGATGGACGTCTTCACGCCGGCCAAGCCCAACGGCGCAGCCGTCATCAAGATCGTCAGCGGCGGCTGGAACTCCAACCACAACGGCATCAACGACGGCGGCTGGCCGAAGCATGGCTTCACGACCTTCGTGGTGGTGCACGGCACGCAGCCGCGCTTCCATATCGATGAGATCGTCGCGGACCTGCAGCGCTCCGTCCGCTTCGTCCGCGCCAACGCCGCCAAGTTCGGCATCGACCCGGACAAGATCGGCGTCACCGGCAGCAGCGCCGGCGGCCACCTCAGCCTGATGCTCGGCACCCGCGTGCTCGCGTCCAACCCGATGTCCAAGGACCCGGTCGAACACGTGAGCTCGGCCGTGAACGCCGTCGCCTGCTATTACCCGCCGGTCGACTTCCTCAACTGGGCCAAGGAAGGCGACAGCAAGGAAGGCATCGGACCGCTCACCACCCGCGCCCCGGCTTTCGGTACGATCGTGACCACCGCCGAAGGACGCGAACGCGCCGGCCGCGAGCTCTCGCCGCTCTACTGGATCAGCGCCCAGACGCCCCCGACGTTCATCGTCCAAGGCGACGCCGACCCGCTGGTGCCCGACTCCCAGGCCCGTCGCTTCCACGCCCGCGCCAAGGAAGTCGGCGCCCAGAGCGACGTCCTCATCCGCCTCGGCGCCGCCCACGGCGGCTGGGTCGAGATGGCCGACGACAACGTCCGCATGGCCGAATGGTTCAGCCTGCACCTCCTCGGCCAGCAGCCGGCCAAGCCCTTCACGTTCGACGTGCACACCCTGCCCAGCACGCCGGCGCCCAAGAAGGCCAAGAAGTAAGGCCCGTCGGCGGATAGGTTTACGCTGGCAGGAAAGCCCGGCTGTTTCCATAAAGACGGCATGGCTTCGCCTTGCCGACTCATCCTCGCCCTCGACGTAGAGACCAAGGAGGAAGCCTTGGCGCTCGCCCGCCCGCTCGCCGGCAACCTCGCCTGGGTGAAGCTCGGCCTGCAGCTCTTCACGCGCCACGGCCCGGGCATCGTCGACGAATTCCACGCGCTCGGCTTCAAGGTCTTCCTCGACCTGAAGTTCCACGACATCCCGAACACGGTCTCGTCCGCGATCAAGAGCCTCAAGGGACGTCCCTGCTCGCTCCTTACGATCCACGCCTGCGGCGGCCCCGAGATGATCGCCCGTGCGGCCGACGCCGCGAAGTCCGCCCTGCCCGATTGCACGGTGCTCGGCGTGACGGTGCTCACGTCCATGGACCAAGCCCAGCTCTCCGCCACAGGCGTCGCCCGCACGCCGGAAGAACAGGTCCGCCTCCTCGGCCGCATGGCCATCGGCGCCGGCATCGGCGGACTCGTCTGCTCGCCCCTCGAACTTCCCGTCCTCCGCGGCGACCTCGGCGCCGGACCGACGCTCGTGACCCCGGGCATCCGTTACCCTGACGCCGCCGGCGACGACCAGAACCGCATCATGACGCCCGCCCAGGCCGCCGCCGCGGGCGCGAGCTTCATCGTCGTGGGTCGCCCGATCCTGAAGGCCAAGGATCCGGCCGCCGAGACGCTCCGCATCCGCCGCGACATCGGCGAGATCGCATGAGCGCCGGCGACGACATCCTGATCCTCCTCGCCGCGGGTTCCGCCCGGCGCATGCAGTCCGTCGTCGACGACAAGATCACCGCGCTCCTCGCCGGCAAGCCGGTCTTCGTCCATTCGCTCCAGTCCTTCCTGAGCACAGGCCTCATCGGCCGCGTGGTCATCACGTATCGCGACGAAGCCCAGCTCGCCAAGCTGAAGGGTCTGCTCGCCGCCCACCTGCCGTCCGCGACCGCGGTCGACTTCGTGCCCGGCGGCGAATCCCGTCAGGATTCCGTGCTCGCGGCTTTGAATACCTGCGAGGGGCACGCCGGACTCGTGCACGTCCATGACGGCGCCCGCCCGCTGGTCTCCGCCGAAGCCATCCGCAAGGTGCGCGCCAAGGCCCATGAGACCGGTGCCGCCATCCTAGCCGGCCGCGCCGCCGATACCGTCAAGATCGCCAAAGCGGATTCCGCTTCCGTCGAGACCTCGCCCGACCGCGGACTGGTCTGGACGGCCGAGACGCCGCAGGTCTTCCGCACGGCCATCGTGCTCAAGGCCTACCGCAAGGTCGCCGAACTGCAGCGCAAGGTCACCGACGACAGCTCCGCCGTGGAGTTCGTCGGCCAGGACGTATCCTTGGTCGAGAACCCCTCGGTGAACCTCAAGCTGACGCGTCCCGCGGACTTCGTCCTGGCGGAAGCGATCCTGAAGACGCGCTGAGCGCTCAGTAGCCGGCCTGACGGAGAGCGGCGTCCAGCTTGACCTGGAAGTCCGTGATGTCCTGCGGCGTCGGGCGATAACCCGGGGTGCGAGCGGCCATGCCCGGACGGCCTTGATGGTCGATATACCAGTCGGCCTTTTCACCGTCGGAGAAAGTGACGTGACCGCTGACCATCGCGTGAGGCTGGGCGATTGTGTCGACCTCGACGGTGACGACCCCGGCGCCCTGGGCGGGAGCGGCGGCCGGCGCGGCCTCCTCAGCGGGAGCGGCTTCGGCGGCGGCTTCTTCCGGCTTCTTGGGCTCTTCCTTCTCGACGAGGGAAAGGTTGAGGTCGTCCACGAGGAAACGGACGTCCATGTAGGTCATCGAGACTTCAAGCTGGGAGGACAGGCGCTCCTGGATCTGCGAGAGCGTCGCACCTTCGGCCACCCAGGCGGAGACCTTGGTGATCTGTTCGGGAGTCAGTTTGGCCATAGGAGGCCAAAGTGCGGGAACCTCCGGCGATTTTCAAGCGTCCCGTCGCTTAATCGTTTGAAAACGTCCCCCCTCCCTCCAACTTAAGCCCCATGCAGCCCGACCTCCGTTGGCAGAAGTGCGGCGAGTTCGCCGATATCGTCTATGAGAAGGCCGACGGCATCGCGCGCGTGACCATCAACCGCCCGAGCCGCCGCAACGCCTTCACGCCCGACACGGTGTCCGAACTGCTGAAGGCCTTCGCCGACGCCCGCGACGACGCCACCATCGGCGTGGTGCTCCTCCGCGGAGCCAACCCCCAGCACGACGGCAAGTTCGCCTTCTGCGCCGGCGGCGACCAGAAGATCCGCGGCGATAAGAAAGGCGGCTACGTCGGCAAGGACGGCGTGCCCCGCCTCAACGTCCTCGACCTGCAGCGCCTCATCCGCTCGATGCCCAAGGTCGTCATCGCCCTGGTGGCCGGCTTCGCCATCGGCGGCGGCCACGTCCTCCACGTCATCTGCGACCTCACCATCGCCGCCGACAACGCGGTCTTCGGCCAGACCGGCCCGAAGGTCGGCAGCTTCGACGGCGGTTTCGGCGCCTCCTACCTCGCCCGCATCGTCGGCCAGAAGAAGGCGCGCGAAATCTGGTATCTCTGCCGCCAATACGACGCCAAGCAGGCCCTCGAGATGGGACTCGTCAACACGGTCGTGCCCTACGAACAGCTCGACGCCGAAGGCGTGAAGTGGGCGCAGGAGATCCTCACGAAGAGCCCGCTCGCCATCCGCTGCCTGAAGTCGGCCTTCAACGCCGAGCTCGACGGCCAGGCCGGCATCCAGGAACTCTCGGGCAACGCCACCCTGCTCTACTATCTTTCGGAAGAGGGCGACGAAGGTCGCGCCGCTTGGAACGAGAAACGCGCTCCGAACTTCCGGAAATTCCCGTGGCTCCCGTAAACCCGGTCCGCGTCACCGAACGCGCCCAGAAGCTCGCGACGGACATCCTCCGACCCGGCGACGTCGCCATCGACGGCACGGCCGGCAAAGGACGCGACACCGCCTGCCTCGCCCAAGCCGTCGGCGCCACGGGCCATGTGCACGCTTTCGACATCCAGCCGGAAGCCGTCACCTCCACCCGCAACCTCCTCGAGGTCGCCGGCCTGCTCGACCGCGTTTCCGTGCACCTGCGCAGCCACGCCGAGCTCGCCGCCGTCCTCACGCCCGCGCAAGCCGGCAAGGTCGGCGTCGCGATCTTCAACCTGGGTTATCTGCCCGGAGGCAATCCCGACATCATCACGCGCCCCGACTCCACGCAGACGGCGCTCGACGCCGCTTTCGCCGCGCTGCGCCCCGGCGGACGCCTCATCTGCGTGGCCTACACGGGACACCCCGGCGGACCCGAGGAATCGGACGTCGTGCTGAAGCTCGCCGAAGCCCGCGCCGCCGAAGGCCTCCACGTCGAGAAGATCGGTTATTACCCGACCCCGGGTAAGCCGTGGATCCTCGTCGTGAACAAGCCGGCGGCGAACTGACCGAACTTTCGGCCCGTCCGCTTGCCTTCCGGGATGTTCAGATTACCCAAGGCTCATGAGCGCACCGCGTAAAGTCATCCTGACCGGCGCCACGGGATTGGTCGGCAAGGCCGTGTCCCGTCACCTCAGTGCGCTCGGTTACGCGGTCGTCCCATTCCGCTCCCGTCATGACGGACCCGGAGGGATGAATCATGTCACCGGCCAGATCGACCGCGCCGCGCTCGAGGGCGCGTACGCCGTCATCCACCTCGCCGGTGAACCCATCGCGCAACGCTGGTCTTCCGCCGCCAAGGAACGCATCATGGCGAGCCGACGCGACGGCACCCGTCTCCTGGCAAAGGCTTTGGCCGGGCTTCAGGCCAAGCCCGAGCTCTTCCTCTCGATGTCCGGCGTCGGACGCTACGGCATCCGCCGCTCCGAGACGCTCACGGAAGCCTCCGACGTTTCATCCGAAGGTTTCCTTGGCGAGGTCTCCGCGGCTTGGGAAGAAGCCGTCGAACCCGCCAGACAGGCAGGCATCCGCACCACCTGCCTTCGCACAGGGGTCGTGCTCGCGGCCTCGAGCGGCGCCCTCAAGGTGATGCTTCCCGCTTTCCGTTGCGGACTCGGCGGCCCCATCGGCAATGGCCGCCAACAGATGAGCTGGATCCGCCTCGGCGACCTGGTCCGACTGATCGCCTGGTGCCTCGGACAGAAGTCCCTGCCTCCGGCCGTCAACGCCGTCGGGCCCGAACCCTGCTCCCAAGCCGACTTCGCGCGCGCCCTCGGCAAGGTGCTGAGCCGCCCGGCCTTCCTCCCCGGCCCCGCCTGGGCCGTTCGCCTGCTCTTCGGTCAGATGGGCGACGAGACCGTCCTCGGCGACCTCCGCGTGTTGCCGACCGCCGCGCTGGACGCAGGTTTCCGCTTCGAGACGCCCGACCTGCCCTCGGCCCTCGCGCGGGCGCTCGGTGAATGATTTGGGATTGAAGGAGTCGACGCCGACGAAGATTGTTCCGGCCATGGTCCGCGCTGTTTTCGCCCTCTCTTTCCTCCTCCTCGTCGGCTGCGAAGACGGCTCGCGTGCCGACTCCCGCACCCTCGACGTCGACGATCCGGAATTCCGCCAGGGACAGACGTTCCACAAGCAGGGCGAAGTCCGCAAGGCCCTCGAGTGCTTCCTCAAGGTGATCGACAACCGCAAAGGCGCCGCGGAATCGCACCTCGAAGCCGGCCGCATGTATCTCGAACTGCAGGATCCGCTCCCGGCGATCTACCACTTCAACCAATACATCCGGATGAAGCCGACCTCGGAGCAGTCGAACATCGTCCGCCAGATGGTGAAGACCGCCGAGAAGCAGTTCATGCAGCAGCTGCCCGGCCGTCCGATGGAGCCCGACGCCCTCGGCGGCGCCGACCTCAACGCCCGCCTGCGCTCGTTGCAGCTCGAGAACGAGAAGCTCAAGCGCGAGCTCGCCGATTACAACCGCACGCAGAAAGCCCTCGTGCTTCCGCCCAAGACCACCGGTGAAAAGCCGGCCGAGAAGCCCGCGACCAACGCCGACGGCACGCCGCAACGCTACCGCCAGTATACGATCATGAAAGGCGACAGCCTCTCGAGCATCGCCCGCAAGAATTACGGCGACGCCGGGCCGGCGCGCATCTCGGCCATCTTCAACGCCAACCGCGACAAGATGACCTCGGTGAACAACCTGCCGAAGATCGGAACGGTCATCCTCCTGCCGGAATAAGCCATGCGCCTGACCCGCATCCGGGCGGCCGATTTCCGTAACCTCACCTTCGCCGACGTCGTCACCGACGCCCCGCGCGTCTTCCTGCTCGGCGACAACGGCCAAGGGAAGACCAACCTGCTCGAGGCCGCCGCCCTGGTATCCTCTTTCCGCTCTTTCCGCACGACGGACATCGCCCCGCTCGTCCGGGCCGGCTGCACGGAAGCCCGCCTCCGCCTCGATGTCCGCCTCTCGCCGACGGAGAACGCCGAGATCGAGCTACGCCTGGCCAAGGGCTCGCGCAAGGCCCTGCTCAACGGCACGCCCGTCGCGTCCGTCGCCCAGCATCTCGGACAGTTCCCCACCATCGTCTTCTGCTCCGACGACCTTAGGCTCGTCCGCGGATCGCCCTCCAACCGTCGCCGCTGGCTCGACGCCGCGATCGGCGGAACGGACGCCTCCTACCTGACGGCGGTGCGCGACTACGGCCGCGCTATCGAGGGTCGCAACGCGCTGCTGAAGGCCGACGTGCGTTCCGACGAAGAACTCCGCGCCTTCGAAAAAGCGATGCTCGCTCCGGCCCAGCTGATCGCCGCCACCCGCGCGCGCGTGCTGCCCGACCTCGCCGCGACGCTCCGCGAGACCTGCGCCCGCGCCGGCTTCCCCGACAAGGGCGCCGACCTCCGCTACGCGCCCGACGTTCCGACCGACCAACTCGCCGAAGTCTGGACGAAGACCCGCGGCGCGGACCTCGCGACGGGCACGACCCTCCGAGGTCCGCAGCGGGACGACTTCTCGATGATCTTCGGCGGACAGGACGCCGCGGACTACGCCTCGGAAGGCCAGCAACGCCTCCTGGTCCTGGCCCTCTGCCTCGCCCGCCTCCAACGCGACACCCAACGCGCCCCGACCCCGCCGGTCATCCTCGCCGACGATGTCCTCGGCGAGTTGGACGACACCCGCCGCCGAGCCTTCTGGGAGGAAGTCGGCGAAAAGCATCAGGTTATCGCGACGGGCACCGTCCCGCCGCCTTCCGGCGAGTGGCTGACCTACCGGGTCACCGGGGGCAGCTACCTCCGGTCCTGATTTTGGCGTTGTTTTATGGGGAAACGACCCCTTGGATAGGGTCATGTCGGACTTCCTTCTCTACGCCTCCGTGGTGGCCCTCTTCATCGTCTGCGTCCTCGTGGTCCTCGTGATCCTGATGCAGCGCCCCAGCGCCAACGCCGGCATGGGCGCGGCCCTCGGTGGCGGAGCGGCCGAAACCGTCTTCGGCGGCGAATCCGCCAACGTCCTCTCGAAGATGACCACGACCCTCACGGTCGTCCTCTTCGTCCTCAGCTTTGGTCTGTATCTGGGTTTCGTCGCCCGCGAAAAGCCGACCGTCAAGGCCCTCGATGCCGCCGCTACCGCCGCCCCGGCTGCTCCGGCCGCCGCTGCTGCCGCCGCTCCTGCCCCTGTCGCCGCTCCGGCTGCCCAGCCCCAGTCCACCCCGGCCCCGGCCGCGTCGACTCCGGCCAAGCCTGCCGCCCCGGCTCCGGCCAAGTAAGCCGCAGTGAAGCCTGGACTGCTCAGCCTGACCGTTCGCTGGGTATCCTGCCTCGTCGCGCTCGGCGCCTTCGCCCAGCCCGACACTTCTTCCGGCTTCCGCAAGCTGACCGAAGAAGAGTCATCCCAGTTCCTGGGCGGCTTCCGCGCCTCGCGCCTCAGCGCCGACCTTTGCCTGCGTTTTGAGATCACGCACAAGCCGCGACGGGGCGACGCCTCAGCGCCGGTGCCCGGCACCCTCTGGGCCCGTTCGATCGCCGGCGGCCAGCTGCTCCGCGGCGAACTGAAGGACGCCCAAGGCCGCCTCGCCCTCGCCTTCATCTCCTTCAAGTCGGCCAAAGAACGCCGCGTCTGGGTCTCCGTCAAAGGTGCTCCGGCGAAGGAACTCGATGACCGCTCGCCGCTCGTGCCGTTGGCCGAAGGACTGCTGATCTCGCCGTTCGACCTGCAGATGCCTTTCACGCACTGGCCCAAGGCGACCTACGTCACGACAGAACGACGTCGCCGACCGGTGAACGTCTACGAAGCCGCCAATCCGGCCGGCGCCGAACCGTCCAAGGTGACCTTCGCCATCGACCGCGTCTACGGCGTGCTCGTACAGGCGATCTGCCACGACGCCCGCGGTGAAACGACCCGCCTCATGCAGGTCGAAGAGTTTTCCAAGGTCGGCGAGCAGTGGATGCTGGCCGAATGCAGCGTGCGCGACGAAGCCAGCCGCGACACCGACCTGCTCCGGATCACCGAAGCCTCCCTCGACGCGAAGCTCTCGCCCGAGACCTTCGAGCCCGCGACGTTGATCCGACCCGCCGCCCAGCCCAACCAATTCGAGAAACTGTGAAGACCCCTGTCACCGCCGCCCAGGTCGCGCGTTTCTGCGACCTGCTCACGAACCGCAAGAACATCGCCGACTTCGAAGGCTCCCGTAACGGCCTTCAGCACAAGGGCACGCGTCCGGTGCGCAAGGTCGGCGCCGCCGTCGATGCCGGCGCCGAGGTCTTCGCCGCCGCCGCCCGCCGAGGCGTGGATTTCCTGATCGTCCACCACGGCATGTATTGGCGTCCGGTCTCGCCCGAACGCGAAGTCCGCGCCCTGCGCAAAGCCGCCCTGACGGAGACCGGTCTCTCGCTCTACTCCAGCCACCTCCCCCTCGACGCGCATCCGGCCATCGGCAACAACGCGCTCATCGCCCAGGACCTCGGCCTCAAGGTCGTCGACTGGTTCGTCGATTACGAAGGCCTGCCCATCGCCTGCATCTGCCAAGGCATCCCGCGTGCCACGCTGCGCAAGCGCCTCAAGGCCTCCTACCCGCAGACCTTCAAGGGCATCGAGTTCGGCGCCGCCAAGCCCAGGAAGATCGCGATCCTCAGCGGCAGCGGACGCAGCGCGCTCGGCCACCTGAAAGCCGAAGGCTGCGACACGCTCATCACCGGTGAGCTGCGCGAAGAGCATTTCAACGAAGCGCACGAACAAGGCTGGAACCTCTACCCCTGCGGACATTACGCGACCGAAACCTGGGGCGTGAAGGCCCTCGCCGCCGCGGTGGCCGCGGAGTTCGGCGTGAAATGGGAATTCATCCCGACCGGCAATCCGCTCTGATGAGCCGCGGACGGATAGCCCCGACCCCGACCGGCTATCTGCACGTCGGCCACGCCCGCACGTTCGCCCTCGCCGCCGCGCGGGCCGCCTCAGGCACGCTGATCTACCGCACCGAAGATCTCGACGCCGGCCGCTGCCGACCGGAGTTCGCCGCCGCGGCCATCGAGGACCTGCGTTGGCTCGGCCTGAAGTGGAGCGAAGGCCCCGACGTCGGCGGCCCGCACGCCCCGTATGTCCAGTCGCAGCGGTTGCCTTGGTTCCGCGAGGTCTGGCAGCGTCTCCACGCCACCGGCACCATCTACCCGTGCGACAAGTCCCGCAAGGACGTCGAACGCAGCCTGACGGCCCCGCATGCCGAGGATGACGCCGAGCCGATCTTTCCGCCCGCCCTGCGGGCCCCGCTCGGCGCCGGTCGCGAGGCCCGCGAACCCGGCCCGACCAACTGGCGCTTCCGCGTCCCGGATGGCGAAACCATCACGTTCGTCGACGCGCTCCAAGGCGCGCAGGCGTTCGTCGCCGGACGTGACTTCGGCGACTTCCTCGTCTGGCGCAAGGACGGCTTCCCGGCCTACGAACTCGCCGTCGTCGCCGACGACCATGCCATGGCCATCACCGAAGTCGTCCGCGGGGCCGACCTGCTCCTCTCGACCGCGAGACAACTGCTGCTCTACCGCGCGCTGGGCTGGAAGGCGCCGTCCTGGGCTCACGCCCCGCTGATCGTCGATACCGATGGCAAGCGACTCGCCAAGCGCTCGGCCGGCCTGTCGATCCGTGAACTCCGCCAAAAAGGAAAGACGCCGGAGGAAATCCTCACGGCGCCTTTGTACGGACTTCTGAGCTGAGGGCTCAGGCGCCCTTCTTGGGCTCGCCAGCCGGCTTCGGAGCAGCGCCTTCGGCCGAGATCAGCTTATCGCGGAAAGCCTTGAAAGAGCGGGTCATGGCCTCGTCGCCTTGCGCGGCCGCGATGGCCTCATCGATATGCTTCAAGGCCTTCTCCTTGGCCGCAGGTTCGATCATGACCAGGATGCGCGCCTTGTTGAAAGGCAGCACGGCACGGCGCGGCCCCGTCACGTCGGCGAACATCTCTTCGAGCGCGGCTTCGGCTGCCTTGAAATCCTTGGCGGCGATCGCCTCGTTGATCTTCTGGCCGAGCACGCGGCTCTTGGCCGAACGATCGGCGGTTTCCTTCATTTCCTTCGCCAGCTCGGCCTTGCCTTCCGGCGTATTCTTGTAGGCGGCCAGCTTGGCCAGATACTCCTTGGCGGTCTGTCCGCCGAAACCGCCGACACGTCCGAAGACATCGCCGGATCTAGCGTCGAGCAGCAGGACGGTCGGGAAGCTGTTCACGGCATACTTCTGCTGCCATTCGCGGTTCTTGGCCTTGAGTTCAGGCGTCTGCGGCTTGTTGCGAGGGAAGTCCAGCTCCACCAGGACGTAGCCTTTGGCTGCTTCGGCGAACTCGGAGGATTCGAAGACGGCCTTATGGAGCGCCTTGCAGGGCGGGCACCAGTCGCTGCCGGTGAAGTCCACCAGCACCGGCTTGTTCTCCTTCACGCCCTGAGCCTTGGCGGCGTCGAGATCGGTAAGCCAGATAGGAGCGGCATGGGCTGCCGCCGTTGCGAGGAGCGTGAGGAGGAGCTTCTTCATGAGATTACTTCTTGGCCTTGGCGGCGGCCGCGGCGGCGACCTGGGCTCGGAACTGCTTCGCGTCGGCGAGTTCCTTGAGGTCGGCAGGGGCGACGGCGATGAGCTCATCGAGGACCTTGAGCAGGGCCGCATGGTCTCCGGGCTTGCAGGCCTGGGTGAGCGCGACACGGGCGTTCAGGAGCAGGTTGAATCGGGCGGCGCCGGTGAGCCCCTTGTCCTTGACGAACTGGGCGATGACGGCTTCGCCGCCCGCCAGATCCTTCTTCTCGAAGAAAGGCGCGGCCAGCGTCTCAAGATCGGCGCCATAAGCACGGACCAGCGCCTCGTCCTTCTTCATCTGGGCATAGGCCTTGAGTCCTTCAGGCGTATTGTCCTTCAGGAGCTCGGCGAGATGGGCGAGATACTTGACCGGACCGCCGGCCTGATATCCCGTCTGCGCGAACGGTTCGCCGTTCGCGTTCAGCAGCATGATCGTCGGATAGCCTTCGATCGCGAACTTCTCGGCCCAGACCTTGTTCTTGGCCTTTTCTTCCGGGCGCTGCTGCTTGCGCTGCGGGTAGTCGAGCTCGACGAGGACGAAGTCCTTGGAGACGGCGGCGAACTCCTTCTGGTCGAAGACTTCCTTCTTCAGGCGAATGCACCAGCCACACCAGTCGCTGCCGGTGAAGTCGACGAGGATCGCCTTCTTCTCGGCCTTGGCGAGCTTGATGCCTTCATCGAGATCGGTGAGCCAACCTTCGGCGGCGGAAAGGGAGACGACGCTCAGGCAGAGAGCGAGGCAGGCGAGGAGACGGCGGGGCATACGAAAAGGAAACCGACCCGCCGAAACGAGGCAACCCGCAATGAACCAGCCCTGCGTTGCAATTATGGAGTTTATCCCTCACTTAAAGCCCATGGCCGGCACGCGCATCCTCCTCGTCGACAACGGTTCCTACGAACCTGCGGCGACCTTGGGTCTGCGCGGCCTGGCCAAGGAAGTGGGCCAGCTCATCGGAAAGGAAGTCCACCCGGTCTCGACGATGCACTCGACGAAGATCGACCCTGCCCTGCTCGGCGGCCAGCCGGCGGTCATCTTCGAACAGGCCGTCCAACAAGCCAAGGCGGACGGCATCGAAGAACTCGTGGTGCTGCCGCTCTTCATCGGCCCTAGCCGCGCGATCACAGAGTATCTCCCCAAAGTCTTCGCCGATGCCCAGCCAGGCGCAATGAAGCTGACCATCCGTCAGCCGCTCTTCGGTGACGACGGCTTCGAACTCACCGGCATGCTGGCGGATAACCTCCGCGCGACCGGATGGACCAAGGGGAGCGGCACCGTCCTGCTCTGCGACCACGGTTCGCCGATCCCCGAGGTCACTGCCTGCCGCAACGCCCTGGCCGCGTCGCTGCGCAAAGAACTCGGCCTCAAGCCGGAAGAGCTCATCGCCTGCTCGATGGAACGTCGCGAAGGCGCGGAGTATGACTTCAACGAACCGCTGCTCGAGCACGCGCTGCAACAGGCCAAGGGCGACGCCGTCATCCTGATGCTGTTCCTCCTGCCCGGCCGTCATGCCGGAGCCGAGGGAGATGTCGCGACCATCGCGAAGGAGCACGCGCCCGCCGGCCTCCGCTGGAAACTCAGCCCGCTGCTCGGCACGCACTTCCAACTACCAGAGATTCTGGCCTACAACGTCGGATCGACTTCACCCTACAAACACGATTGGCGCGTTTGGCCAACAGGTTGCGCGATGTACATGCTGCTAATGGGCTTAATGCTTATTTTGAGCAGGTGCCTACCTGACGCCGCAATGGAATACCCATACGGTCTTGGGATTGTTGTCGGCATCCCTTTCTCGATCCTTCTGATTTACGTGAGCAGTCGCTCGCAAAATCGTACCGAAGTCACCTGAACTCAGGCGAACGCCGCGATGCGGCCCATGAGGCCGGCATGGCGAGGCGGAGCGACGACCGCGCCGACGACCGCGATGAGCGGCGTGGGCAGCAAGGAGACGTCGACCTTGCCTGAGGCAAGATCGGTC
>JACCDN010078242.1_pt1 | contig 13448 bp, 9 predicted proteins | sample 7441691 | NCBI WGS metagenome assembly JACCDN01 (sample SAMN15323439, study PRJNA562643) | freshwater metagenome | isolation source: river surface water | place: USA:Blue River Watershed | collected 2017-08-16 | reverse complement strand
TGCAGCATTCGCGTACCCCTTGCAGGGACGTCGCTATAACTGGGCTTATTTGACTGACCCGGAGCCCTGTATGAATAACCGTCGTATGGAATGCGGGCGTGGCAAGGGTCTGGGGGGATCTTCATTAATTAATGGCATGTGTTATATCCGCGGTAACGCCCTTGATTATGATAACTGGGCTCGACAATCGGGGCTGGAAAACTGGAGTTACCTTGATTGCCTGCCCTATTTTAAAGCGGCAGAACGCCGGGATATTGGTGGAAATGAGTATCATGGTGACAGCGGTCCGCTCAGTGTCATTACCCCTAAAACTGATAATAATGTACTGTTTCATGCCATGGTAGAAGCAGGGGTTCAGGCAGGTTACCCACGTACCTGTGATTTGAATGGTTATCAGCAGGAAGGATTCGGTCCGATGGATAGAACGGTAATGCCGAATGGCCGTCGTGCCGGTACTGCCAGATGTTATCTGGATCAGGCACGTGCCCGTGCCAATTTGACGGTCAAAGTTCATACGTTGACCGACCGCATTCTGTTTGATAATAAACGCGCCACCGGTGTCTGTTGGCAACAAAACAATAACCTGTATCATGCTCGTGCCAGGCAAGAAGTTCTGCTCTGTGCAGGTGCCATCGCTTCTCCACAGATCCTGCAACGTTCAGGAGTTGGACCCGGTCAGTTGTTGAGAAGCCTCGATATTAACGTGGTTCATGAATTACCCGGCGTAGGTATCAATTTGCAGGATCACCTGGAAGTTTATCTACAGTACGCCTGTAAGCAGCCCGTTTCACTTGCCCCTGCATTGAAATTTTATAATCAGCCTGCTATTGGTGCGCAGTGGTTGTTTAACGGTACCGGTATCGGGGCCAGTAATCAGTTTGAAGCCGGTGGTTTCATTCGTTCCCATGAAGAGTGTCTATGGCCGAATATTCAGTATCATTTTCTTCCGGTAGCAATGAATTACAACGGATCGAATCCGATTAAGATGCACAGCTTCCAGGTGCATGTGGGTTCCATGCGTTCACCCAGTCGTGGACGTTTATATCTGCGCTCAAAAGATCCGCAAGTGCATCCGGGCATTCTTTTCAATTATATGTCTCACCCACAGGATTGGCGCGAGTTCCATGCGGCAATCCGCATTACGCGTGAAATCATGCATCAACGTGTCCTGAATCCTTTCCGTGGTCAGGAGATTTCTCCTGGTATGCATCTCAAGCGTGATGATGAGCTGAGTCATTTTGTGCGCCAACGGGCGGAGACTGCCTATCATCCCTGCGGTTCCAATGCCATGGGATACCACGACATGGCCGTAGTAGGTAATGACGGCAAAGTCCATGGGCTGGATGGTTTGCGTGTGGTGGATGCCTCAATTATGCCGCAGATCACCACAGGAAACCTGAATGCACCCACCATCATGATTGCCGAAAAGATTGCTGACATGATACGTGGTTACCCATCGCTACCCCGTGCCGATGTCCCCTATTACGCTGCCAATGGCGCCCCCGTAAGGCGTATGTGCTCGCTATGATGAAGATGGCAATGGCCGATATCAACTTCTATATATGGGAAGCCCACTGAGTGATCGTTTTAGGCATTCATGTATGGGTTTGGTGGGTGGAGATGTTCTGCTTAGCGTAGCGGAAAAGGCTGTAATTACCCATGTGAAAACAATGTGGTAAATTCTCCATGTTTCACAGGGTAATAAGCTATGGGGTTTGATATAAGCGCGATATTGTCTAAGAACAGGCTAAAAAAACTTATTCAGCAACAATGATGACGTTCAGTTTGGCATAAACTTCACTATGCAACTGGAAATTAACTTCATGCTGGCCAAGAGTACGCAAAACACCGTGTGGCAGACGGACTTCACTTTTAGTAACAGCGATTCCTGCCGCAGAAACAGCACTGGCGATATCCCGAATACCAATCGAGCCGAACAGTTTACCTTCATCTCCTGCTTTGGAAGACAGCGTTACGCTCGCCAGCTGGTTAATTTGAGTGGCGCGCAAAACGGCCTGCGCTATGGCTTCAGTATGCTCTGCTTCAAGCAGTGCGCGGCGTGCTTCAAAAAACGCAATATTTTGTTTTGTTGCCGGAACCGCTTTACCTGTTGGAACCAGAAAATTACGGGCATAACCTGCTTTTACGCTAACCTGATCACCCAGATTGCCAAGGTTTGTTACTTTATCGAGCAAAATAATTTGCATTATTTATCCTCCCAAAATCATTAATGGACGGCAACTGATTATTGATGACGATCAGTATAGGGTAATAAAGACAGATAACGGGCACGCTTGATAGCTCTGGCCAGCTGACGTTGATATTTTGCCCGGGTACCTGTGATCCGGCTCGGGACGATTTTACCACTCTCGGTGATATAATTTTTCAAGGTCACTATGTCTTTATAGTCTATTTCTTGTACGCCTTCGGCGGTGAAACGGCAAAATTTACGACGACGAAAGTAACGCGCCATTGGGTTTATCTCCAGAATTCATTAATTCAATCTGTTCGGCATGCAGTACCAGTTTGCTCATCCCATTACGTCCTTGATGGCAACTAATAAAGCCCCGTACGGTTAACTGACTGCCTGCTGTTATATTCTGAGTGACAGTTTGTAATTGTTGTCCGCTAATCACTACCGGCATCAGACACCATGTTTTCCGGCTAAAACCGGCTTCTTGCTGCTGAGAACAGTGCTTAAGCACGAACTGGCAGTGTGGTATTCCGGAAGGGCTGGTTTTTCGCATGGGTGTCTTACACACTAAACCTGCAAGAACCAGTTGATTGGCTGTCAACAAGGTAATTACTCTTCAGAATCTCCAGAATAATCATCACGCACTTCAGTGACGAAGTCATCAGAACGCTCACGACGCTCATCTTTTGTTTTCATCATGGGTGAGGCTTCTGTTACCGCATGTTTAACCCGCATGAGCATACTACGTATCACAGCATCGTTAAAACGAAACTGATTTTCCAGTTCGTCGATGACTTCCTGCGGCGCTTCGACGTTCATTAAAATATAATGGGCTTTGTGCAGTTTGTTGATGGGATAAGCCAGCTGACGGCGTCCCCAGTCTTCCAGACGCCTGATATGACCCCCTGCATTTGTTACAGTTGCACTGTAACGCTCGATCATGCCAGGAACCTGTTCGCTCTGGTCAGGATGGACCATAACAACAATTTCATAATGACGCATCGAATTTCCTTTTGGATTATTTAGCCCCTGTCAGGGTCAACCGCAGCCCATGGAAGCAAGGAACTCATTTTTTCGTATGGCGGCTGAAAAATAACGCGCCACTATACTGACATTTTAGCGAAAACTCAAGGTGGTATGAGCGCTTGCCGGATGAAGTTTGGCAAAACACAGGCGTGCCGCTTCTATGCTCCGTTGAATATCCATGGGGCTGTGAGCAAGAGACATAAAACCCGCTTCAAATGCTGAAGGTGCCAGATAGATGCCCTGTTTCAACATGAGATGAAAAAAAAGCTTAAAGCGTTCGATATCACATTGCATAACCTGCTGGTAAGTACTGACAGCAGGTGCATTGGTGAAAAACAGACCAAACAGGCCACCCACATGATTAACCACCAGATTAATACCTTGTTCTCTGGCTGCCTGCAACAGGCCTTGGGCCAGTGCCGTGGTCCGTTCAGTAAGTTGTTGCTGTAAGCCCGGTTGTGCCAGTTCGGTCAGACAGGCAAAACCTGCCGCCATGGCAATAGGATTACCTGATAGCGTACCTGCCTGATACACTGGACCCCCAGGAGCCAGTATGGACATAATGTCCTGACGTCCACCAAAGGCAGCGACGGGCATACCGCCGCCAATGATTTTCCCAAGGCAAGTGAGGTCGGGTTTTAGCTTGTAATAAGATTGCGCACCGCCCAACGCAACACGAAAACCGGTCATGACTTCATCAGCGATGAGTAAGGCGCCAAACTCATCACATAAGGCACGTAAGCCAGGTAAAAACTCGGGCAGGGGCAGTACACAATTCATGTTACCCGCCACGGGTTCGACGATAATACAGGCAACTTCTGCAGGATATTGTTCTAGCGCACGACGTACAGAAGCGAGATCGTTATAGCTGCAGTTGAGGGTATGTTTGATGAAATCAACGGGTATACCCGTTGAGGTGGGTTGGCCTTGTGTGAGCGCTCCTGAGCCTGCTTTTACTAACAGATAATCCACATGGCCATGGTAGCAACCCTCAAATTTAATAATCTTATCGCGGCGAGTCCAGGCTCTGGCCAGACGAATGGCACTCATGGTTGCTTCCGTGCCTGAATTAACCATTCTGATCATGGCGATGGAAGGCATTAATTGTGTGATCAATTGCGCTATTTTTGTTTCTATTTCGCTGGGTGCGCCAAAGCTTAATCCCCGTTCTACTGCGGCTGTAACGGCATGACGAATGGCGGGATGGTTATGACCCAGGATCATGGGGCCCCAGGAACCCACGTAATCAAGATAAGCATTACCATCAACATCATAAAGGTAAGGGCCGTCAGCGCGTTCAATAAATAATGGCACGCCGCCGACACCCGTGAAGGCACGCACCGGGGAATTAACCCCTCCGGGGATAACTTTTTGTGCGTGGGCGTACAGGTTTATCGATTGATTCATAAATGAATTCCGGGATATTGGGGAGGTAGGTGACTTAACCTTTCATGGTGCACAGCCTTTCCACAACGGTAATCTGTACTATATTTAAGCAGAGTGAGTCTGGAATGCTGTTGTGTTTTGCCAGTTCTTACATTTCTTCAATGAGGGGTATCATTGTGCTACGTCAACACGCTATAGCAAATATCATCCATTCAGCAACTATCCTGCTGACATTCGGTTTCGCTTCTTTTTCCAATGGGGTCATGGCAATGACTTCAGATTGTGACACCGCAGCTCGTGCGTGTCTCTCTTCGTCCCCTCCGGGTGCTGATCAAGGATTAGCTTACTATAACATCCTGCTGAATTGCCAGACGAGTTCTCTTAAACGCGTTGAAATACCAATAATAAATGACGCTTTAACAGCCTGCAATAATATCAGATTAAATAGTGAACATGTTTATATGACATACCGTGGTAACGGTAACTAACCGGGACTACCTCGCGGTGTAACGCCACATATTCCCCTCATGTTGTTACGTAGCATTTTTGCACAGGTGCTTTTTCAGTTTGTATTCTTTTGCGTTAAATTCTTGCATAAATCAGGAGACTATTGTAATAACCGATGAGGGTATTGAAGTGACAAAAAACAGCTGTGGAGTCATGCATGAGTATTGAAACAGCAAAGGGCTTACAATTTACTGAGGCCGCGGCAAAAAAAGTCAGGTTGCTCATTGCTGAAGAAGAAAATCCCAATTTGAAGTTGCGGGTTTATATCACCGGTGGGGGGTGTAGTGGGTTTCAGTATGGTTTCACGTTTGATGAGCACGTGAATGAGGGAGATATGACCATAGAGCAACAGGGTGTAATGCTGGTGGTTGATCCCATGAGTATACAATACCTGGCAGGAGGAGCCGTTGACTACACCGAAGGCCTGCAGGGTTCACGTTTTGTGGTCACTAATCCCAATGCTGCGACCACCTGTAGTTGTGGATCTTCATTCAGTGTTTAGGGATGTTAGCGTCTGGTCACGGTTTGTGCGTCGGTACGGTGTTTTTCAAGGCCGGGCTGAGTGCCTGTAACATAGCTTCAATCATGCGTGTTGAGTGTTTGGCGGCTTGGGGTAAGAATTCTTCAAAACTCAGGTGTGACTGTTGATCGGCAACATCAGAAATCGCGCGTACTACCACAAAGGGGATCTGGAATTGCTGGCAAACATGGCCGATGGCAGCAGCTTCCATTTCTACTGCTACCACGGTCGGGAACATGGCATGGATACGTGCGAGTGGTGCAGCACCATTAATAAAACTGTCGCCGCTGCAAATGAGTCCACGTACTGCAGTTAAACCCACATGTTGGGTACAGCGTTCGGCCAGCGAAATTAACAGGGGATCAGCAGTAAACGCAACCGGGCAACCGGCCATTTGTCCTGGTTGATAACCGAATGCGCTCAGATCAGCATCGTGATAACGCACTTCATTAGAAATAACAATATCACCCACATTCAGTTCGCGCGCCAGACCCCCTGCAGTACCGGTATTGATGACCCGGTCCGGGTGGCAATTTTCCAGCAATAATGTGGTGCTCATCGCAGCAGAGACTTTACCAATGCCCGATTTTAGCAGGGCAACATTAACCCCATGCAACTGACCGGTATAGATTTCACAGCCAGGACGTAGCAACGTTTGCGGGTTTTCAATTTTATCGCGCAGTAGGGCAACTTCCTGCTCCATCGCACCAATAATACCAACCATCATGATGTGAGTGACTCATTACTTAACACGTATATGATTAACGTGTTTTATGAATTTTAAGTCTGTTAAGAGAACCATAGTCGTTACCCCATTGCAAGGCGTCTTTTAATAAACTTCCAGTTATCATTGTATGTGCTCTTGAAGCGATAAATAATTTGAGCGATGCTCTCTTCCAGATAGGATGAGATCCGTGAATTGATTTTTTATAAAAAATGTACAGGAAACCGCTTGATGAAAAAAGTAACGCTGGCGTTAAGTGTATTGGTGTTGAGTATGGAATTGGCCATCTGTCCAGTTTCTGTTATGGCAGCAGAAATTCCCGTAGCCAGGGAGCAACAATTTCCGAGTCTGGCCACCATGTTGGAGAGAGTGATGCCTTCTGTGGTCAGTATTAATGTTGAGGGGAGTGCCGTTGTGAATAACAACATGGTGCCTCCGCAATTTCGTCAATTTTTTGGCGATAATTCACCTTTTTGTCAGGAAGGTTCACCGTTACAGGGATCGCCATTGTGTCAGTTGGAGGGTAAGCAACCCACCAAAGAGTCTTTTCGTACCATTGGTGCCGGGGTCGTGATTGATGCGCTTAAGGGGCATGTGGTCACCAACAATCATGTGGTTGATAATGCCAGCAAAATCCAGGTGAGCCTCAATGATGGTCGTAAATATGAGGCTAAAGTGATTGGTAAGGATCCCCGTTCTGATATTGCCCTGCTCCAGTTAAAGGATTTTAAAAATCTGACAGCGATTAAAATAGCGGACTCAGATCAACTGAGGGTGGGTGATTACACCGTTGCGATTGGTAATCCTTTTGGGCTGGGTGAAACAGCAACATCAGGGATTGTGTCTGCGTTGGGTCGCAGCGGATTGCATGCTGAAAATTACGAAAATTTTATCCAGACAGATGCGGCCATTAATCGTGGTAATTCGGGCGGTGCATTAGTCAATTTGAATGGTGAACTGATAGGGATCAGCACGGCAATTCTGGCTTCTGAAGGGGGAAATATCGGTATCGGTTTTGCCATTCCCAGTAACATGGTAAAAAATCTGACCACGCAGATGCTAGAGTTTGGCCAGGTAAGACGAGGTGAATTGGGTATTATGGGGGCAGAATTGAATTCTGAACTGGCAAAAGCGATTAAGGTCGATGCACAGCGCGGGGCATTTATCAGTCAGGTGTTGCCCGGTTCATCGGCAGAGAAGGCAGGTATTAAAGCGGGGGACGTTATTGTGGCAATGAACGATAAGCCTGTTTCCAGTTTTGCAGCATTTCGCGCAGAAATCGCTACGCTACCCATTGGCAGCCAGGTCACATTGGGTTTATTGCGTGATGGAAAATCTCTGGTGGTTAAAGCCACACTGGCACCAAGTACACAATCTCAGGTTGAATCCGGTGATATTTATGCCAGAATTGAAGGTGCCGCTTTAAGTAATATGGAAGCGCATGGGCAAAAAGGTGTCAGAGTTGATAGTGTAAAAGCCGGCTCTGTTGCAGCAGCGGTTGGCTTGAAGAAAAATGATATCATCGTCGGTATTAATCAACAGCCCGTACGTAATTTGGGGGAATTACGTAAAATCTTTGATGCAAAACCTGATATATTGGCGTTAAATATTCTCAGGGAAAATACCAATATCTATTTATTGATACAATAGTGCCAGGCTGTCTGTCTGGCATTCTTCGTGGGTTTAGCTTTCAGACAAGGTCCCGCCGTTCCTGTTTGAAAGTGATTTATCCAACCACCATGGGGAATACTGAGGGTATGGAGCAATGGAAAAATGACGCGCATCTGCATATTCTCAGGTACCAGCTTTGAAAAAAATCGTACCGGATATTCTGCATTTTGTCTGGTTGGGCAAACTGGATGGTGTGCAGCAGGATTACATCAAAACTTGGGCTACCGTTAACCCGGGCAAGAAAATTAGAGTCTGGTACGACCCTGATGCACTGCTGTCCCACGAACTAGGAAAAAAGATCAAGGATAATATCCTGTCACGGGCACAGTACCTGATACATACGGAAGGCTATATCAATGCTGTCCTGCAGCTGCAGAATAAGGCGCACGTATTCATCAGCGACGCGTTGTCACAGGGCGGTACTTTTGACAATGCTGCCGCAGACTTCATGCATCAAGAATTAGGTATCCCGCGGTTAGATATTGCCCTTATCAGGCAGGAGAATGCTGATTCTTATCAAAACTTCATTCAGCAGTGCGATACCACTCAAATCAGTCTGGCCGATGTAAAAACCCTGGACCATGGCATCAACAAAAAATATTACTATCAGGAGCTTTCACTGCGGCAAAATTTGCCCGCTGCGTCTGATATGGTCCGGCTTGGTGCCTTGTACCAGGAAGGCGGTGTTTACTTCGATGCCGACCTGTTACCGCGACTCAAAGAGTTAGCCTTTGCGGGTATTCAACACCCTGATTTTTCGGGAAAGCACAAACTTGTACTACTGGAGTTTGCCCGGACACAGCTAATTCTGGAATACCTGCACGGGCAGGGATATTTTCATGGCAGGCAGGCTAAGGTTGAGGACGGGCAATACAATGACTCGGTCACGCGTTATATCAACGATGATACTCATGGCGTGGAAGCCCGGTCAGCTCTGGTCAAGGACCTGCGTGATGCAATCCAGAGGGCCGGTCAGGCGCATTTGGACAGCGGCTCTGTGGCGTCTCTCCTGACCGTATTTTTCTCACCCCTGGATCCTATCAGCATCCACCTGAATGTCATGAAAGTGGGTGGCATCATGGGCGGTTATAGCAATGCAGCCCTTGCGTCACACCCCGGAAGTAAAACGCTGGACTCTGCTTTTAAAAAAATTAACGCTAATTACGCCATTCTTGATCAGCATGATTTTGTCAGAGTCAACAGTATGGAGGAATTGGAACAGCATATCGATACCGTGGCTGGGGCCCGGCATGAGGATATTCTCGATCATGTCAGGATGGCGAATTATCGTCTGGACAACCTGACTGACACAAGAGTCACTATTGATCTTACGGGTCCCAATTTGATGGGGCATGTTGCTGCTGAAACCTTGATTAAGACTGTTTATGCCGACAACAAAGGCATTGATGCTGCTCATTCTGAAGATATACGCAGAACAGTGATGTTTTATGACTTCAATAACGCAACAGAGGAAGAAGCAAAAAGCAGCTGGGCGAATAATGCGCCGGGCCGCTTCTGGCCATTCAGACCACTCAGTCTTCCCAAGAGTATCATCGGTCAGCTCAGTGAGATCACAAAAACAGGCAAAAAACCAGAATCAGAGGCAGACAGAGCGTTACTGGCTGTTGCGACAGGTTTTGACGTGTTCCAGAAAGCGTCTGGCGAGAAAAAGATCAGCGCATTGGTGACGTTGAGGCACTGTCTGGACAGGGCGCAGGAAGTGTTTGGCGAAAAAAAAGTCATGGCTCTTGCCACGTTAAGACCTGATTTGGACAGGACGCAACAGTTATATGGGCTGCAAAAGAGATTTGATCTGGGCGCAGCACTGAAGAAAATGCAGCGCCGGATTGATAACGGCCTGTTTTTAGAAATCCCCATTAAAGACATGGAAGCACTCACCGGTTCAGTCAAAAGACAGCCCGAATCAGAACAAAAACAGGCATTGCTGACGGTCCTGGACCATTTTAGTGCTTTCCTGTCCGCACCAGAAGAAAAAAGTGTTGCGGCACTGCTGGCTATGAGAAAGCAATTGGTCGACACACTAACTTTGTTACCCGTTCCAGACAGTGACCGGACTAGTCAAGACGGGGTTCGTGAAACCCTGTTAAGGATGCAGAAAAAGATTGACCGCGAGCTGTTTTCCATGCGTTCACAAAAGATTTCGGAAAGACTGTTGATGTCGGCCGTGGTCAAAGAGAAGATCATCGACATTTCAGGTTGGTCTCCTGAGAGAGCGGCATTCGTTCACTACAGTGCTGATGCGGCCTTACAGGGGGCACTGGGGTACAATGAACGCAAAGTAACAGACCTGGTAGAGCGCGAAGTGGCGGCCCGACAGGTTTTTTTGAGAGAACTGAAAGAATACATCAATAGGTTCAAAATATTGGTGGACAGACTCTATCACGGTCAGGTCGCTTTTCATGAATTCAGTATTTTCGATCAGCAGTTAATTTCCCGTTTTTTGGATGCTGGAGAAATGGCAGAACTGGCCCGGCGCAGCGAGGATGGCAGGGTTTTGCATCAGGCGGTGGGTGTTCTGGTTGATAAATCTGCTGATTCTGTCGAGGATATGGTTGACGTCAGGGCTGCCCTGCACGCCGTGATGGATGCAGAAAGTGCTGCATGGCAAAACCTGGCGCAGGAGCTGGGAATCTCCGTAGATGTGCATGCTGATCATGAAGCAGGAAGGACAGTGCTCAATGGCATGCGTCAGCACGAGGGTAACGAGCGCGTGTCTGTTGACAGTTACACCAAACAGGCACTGGGGTTCCGTGCACGTGTGATACATAAATTACAGACGTTTGTGGATCGTGCCGGCAAGGGAGTTCTTGTTTTGAGCTCTGTTGCTGCGTTGTGCCGCATTCGGGTGATTAATTATCGCTTGGCCCATGAAAAACTGAGTGACGCAAAAAAGGCAGAACTGCTTACCGAAAAAGGGCTGGCGCTGGCAGAGCTGGGTGCTGATCTCGGTGATGAAGCTATCGGGCTGATTCAGCGTAGCTTAAACATCCCAATCACCCGGCCATCCGCGGATGCGATGAAAGCATCCGCTCTGTCACCCAAGTCATTTGCTCTGAATACGGGCTCACGAATAATGCAGGGTATTCGCAGCTATGGCCTGACTGCGGTGGGCACATTACTGTCTGCAGTGGGTACGGGTCTGGCCTGGTATGGTGTGCATGCAGCGATCGGTGAGCTACGGGAATTCAGGCACAGTGAGCAAGCTGCCACCGATCATAAACTGAAAGCGCAGATCCAGGATAAGATTGCACAGCTGGAAGTCAATCTGGGTGTTAACATTGTGACGGCCATCATCAGCACCGGTCTGACCGTGGGGAGCACTATAGCTCTTGCGGCCAGTATTGTGGGTACAGCAAGTGGGGCAGCGGCAGGAGTCATGGCCTTCATGGCAGCAGCGGGACCTGTAGGGGGAGCAATCATGGTGGCAGCCTTTATTGGGCTGTGGATTTATAATGGTATTGGAACCGTAGGAGAATTTTCAAAATACGTCAAACTGGGCGCATGGGAAAGATTTGTGTTGGGTGCGGGTTCGATTTTTGGCTATGTGCCGGGTTACCTGCAAAAGCAGTATGATTTTAATAAAATACGTTTAATTTTGAAAGAAGCGGCAAAGCAAGAGGCCCTGGCCGTTTTTGACAGCCATTGTGCTGTAAAAACAACGCATCATTATCTTATTCCCGAGATTCGGGAGAATAGCAATCCCGGCAACTCCAATGGTCTTGCAGCGCAGGAAGCACAATGCCCGTTACAGCCTGTCTCCCCCATTTCGACAAAAATGCCGTATGCCTTCATTGATATCGACATGGATGCAAAAACATACACAATGACATTGAATGGTGAGACCCGAATTTTTAATCCAAAGGACTATATCTATGTGCGAAAAACACGCGATCAGGTGATACCCACAGTAGTAAAAAATTCGCTGCACCTGATCAACGGGGAAGAGCTTGCAATAGAGACGCAAAGAAACTTTTTGAGAGAAGGGCGGCCGCTGTCATCCTATCTTCCAGGACGTCTGCCATTATCTTCTTTACTGGCAGCGCGTCATTTATTCATTCTCCAATCCATGCTGATAGCCTATAAAAATGAGCATGATAATTCAGTCGCCTTCTACAAGCAGGGAGAAGACGGACAAAAGGCTGTTCTACTGGTAGCCACAGCAGGTAGAGGGGATGATAATAAAATTTATCTGTACCGGCATGAAAATCATTCTGATCCTATTGTTGTGCTGCTTGATCTCGAAGGGAAAACGGGCTATCGCTACCTGGTAATAAGAAGTGAAAATAACCACGTACACATGATAGCGGTTCCAGGTGTCACCAGTACCAGGATACAAGCTGTCTTCAGTATCAAACTCGATGGTGACAGCATTGATGACATGCTGGTGTTATTGCCTGATCGCATCCTGACGCTGAAGGGAGGCGATAATGGTTTTTCGCTACTCAATACGTTCAGTGAAGATACAGCCGGGTTGCTGGCAATCCTGCGCGATCCTACCGCCAGGGTTTTTGCTGCCCGTGAAGCCGTGTATGTGACGCTGTTCTGTACTTATGAAGAAGCCGATAAGAATAAGCTCACTTTTTTCAAATACCGGAAGAACGAGAATGGCAATTATCAGCTGGATGCCTGTCTGACGCAGGATTTACCCTCCATGCTATGGTCTAATCAGCTCAAATCAGGTGCCGGTATTTTCTTCCATGACCTTGACGGTGATGGTCTGGCAGACAGGGTGGTGGTGGGTGATGAAGGTAACTTGCAGGTGGCCCTTCAGAAGCGAGACGGGACTTTTATTCCAACGGATGAATTTAGCATTTATCGTGCGCAAACCGCAGACGGTAGTCAGGAAAGCCTGTCTTTCTCCGGGCACAAGATACTGGGATTTGGTGGCACATTACGTACCTTGTATTCGCAGGATAGCAGTGGTAATCGCTACGCACATACTGTCATTTCCCGAGCTGAAAATAAATCTCAAGTGACTTGGGTGAATCTGAATATTCCTGTTCCTGAAACAAAATGGGCAGATGTATTTACCGCTTCTGCAAAATTCGACGCCGGTAATTTTATTTTTCTTCTGGGTGGAGGAAGAAATAAAACCGTGACGGGAGGCGTGAACAACGACAGTTTTTACCTGCTGGATGGCAAAACAGATTTTAGAGTAAACGGCGGCAAAGGTACAGACACCCTGGATTTCAGTCGCCTCAGCAGCGATCCAGAAATATCCGGTGTCAGGGTGAATGCCAGAACAGGAGAAGTGCTTGTCCTTGCGAAAGACAGTGCATATGCGTCGCTTTTTTCAAGGCGTTTTTCAAACATAGAAAATTTTACGGGTACTCACGGAGATGATGAACTGACGGGGGATGATAATGACAATGTCCTCGACGGTGTTGCTGGAAAGGATA
>JACCDN010863676.1_pt1 | contig 13450 bp, 10 predicted proteins | sample 7441691 | NCBI WGS metagenome assembly JACCDN01 (sample SAMN15323439, study PRJNA562643) | freshwater metagenome | isolation source: river surface water | place: USA:Blue River Watershed | collected 2017-08-16 | reverse complement strand
ATCATTGTAATTTGAAAATATCAAATGTGTACATTTGTATAATAAATTCATATATTTGTCTAAAGAATCATTAAATTTTGGTTTAAATATCAAACATTCATTTATGATCCAATAATCATTTGTTTCTATTAATTCATTCATAATTGAATTTTATAATATAATCAAATCATATGCATATGATATTTTAATCAATTTTTTACAATTTTACATGTTTTTGTCAGTATCATTATTAAAAAAAGTGTAATAGACAATAAATTATTTATAATCTTTATAATATTATTTATATTTTATGTAAAAATATAAATAAAATTTTTACAATAATATTTGACAACTTAACATTTTAACAATTAAATAAAAACAATATCATATAATTAATACATATCAAATTAAAAAAATACAACCATTAATTATTCAATCAATTGATCATTTAATCAATTTCTTCAATTACATGTTCTTTATCATCAGCGGAAGCATTAACTGATTGAGTTGATTGTGATGATGGATCAAACCCATTCATTCCACCCATGTTTCCCATTTGTTCTTTTGCTAATTTTTCTAAATTTGCTCTTTCTTCAGGGCTCATTTTTTCAAACATTTCTTGCATTTTACTCATATCAAATCCTTCAGGCATATTAGGCATACCAGTACCACTTGGCATACCAGTACCACTTGGCATACCAGTACCACTTGGCATACCAGTACCACCCGCATAAGCTGATTGAAATACTCTATGTGAAACGGCTTCAAATTCTTTAGTTTTTGTTTCAAATTCTTCTGTAGTAGCATTTAAATTAGAATCTAACCATTGTTGAGTTTGTTTGATTGTATTTTCTAATTCTTCACGATCGCTTTCAGTAATTTTATCTTTTAATTTTTCGTCATTTAAAGAATTTTTAGCACTATAAATGAGACCTTCCAAACCATTTTTTACCTCAACTCTTTTTGCTGCCTTTTCATCTTCTTCTTTAAATTTTTCAGCTTCATTGATTGCTCTATTAATGTCATCATCCGACAATCTACCTCTTTCATTTTTAATAGTAATATTTTGAGATTTGCCAGTTGATTTTTCACAAGCAGAAACTGTAAGCATTCCATTAGCATCCAAATCATATGTTACTTCAATTTGTAAAGTTCCTCTAGGTGCTTGTGGTAAACCGGTTAAATCAAAAGTTCCTAATTTATTGCAATCTCTTGTAAATTTTCTTTCACCTTCAAACACTTGAATAGTTGCGGCTGGTTGGTTATCTGCATAATTTGAAAAAGTTTGAGTTTTTTTGCAAGGAATACAAGTATTTCTATTGATCATAGGTGTCATGATATTGCCTGCTGTTTCAATGCCCAAAGTTAAAGGACAAACATCAAGTAATAAAATTTCATTAGTTTTTGAATCACCATGACCCGCTAAAATAGCTGCTTGAATAGCACTCCCAAAAGCAACAGCTTCGTCAGGATTAACATTTTTACATAATTCTTTACCATTGAAAAAATCACTCAATAATTGTTGAACTTTGGGAACTCTAGTAGAACCTCCAACAAGAACAATTTCATCAATATCATTTTTAGATTTTTTAGAATCTCTTAAAACTTGTTCAACAGGTTCCATTGATTTTCTAAAATAATCACCACATAAATCTTCAAATTTAGCACGTGTAAATGTCACATTACAATCAACACCTTCAAATAAAGCGTCTATTTCAATATTAGCTGTAGCCGCTGAAGATAATGTTCTTTTTGCTTTTTCACAAGCTGTTTTAACTCTTCTCATTGCTCTTGGATTTCCAACAATATCTAATTTTGTTTTTTTTTTAAATTCTTGAGCAACAAATTCTGCCATTCTATTATCAAAATCTTCTCCTCCTAAATGATCATGACCACTAGTTGCTTTTACTTCAAATATACCTTCATCCAAAGTAAGCAATGAAACATCATGTGTTCCACCACCCATATCAAAAATTAAAACATTTTCTTCTTTAGATTTCTTATCCAATCCATAAGCAATTGCTGCTGCGGTTGGTTCATTAATAATTCTAAGGACATTTAATCCTGCAATAATTCCTGCATCTTTTGTAGCTTGACGTTGCGCGTCATTAAAATAAGCAGGAACAGTAATAACTGCATCTGTTACTTTTGTTCCTAAAAATGATTCAGCTGTTTCTTTCATTTTACTTAAAATCATTGCAGAAATTTCTTCTGGTGTAAATGTTTTTGTTTCTTCTTTATATTTAACTTGAAATAAACAACCTCCAGTTTTTGAATTTTCAATTACTTTGAATGGAAATGTTTTAATTTCTTGTTGAACAAATGTTTCATTAAATTTTCTTCCCATCAAACGTTTCGCATCATGAATTGTATTTGTTGGATTTGAGGAGGCTTGTGATTTTGCTGCATCTCCAATCAATCTTTCTCCATCAGATGTAAAAGCAACCCATGATGGAGTTGTTCTATTACCTTGATCATTCGCAATAATTTCAACTCCTCCATCTTTATAAACACCAACACAACTATAAGTTGTACCTAAGTCAATTCCAATTGCATAATTTTGAGAACTCATTGTGTTAATTATTAATATAATATGATGTATATATATAAAATTGTCTCCATTGTTTTTTTTTTTCAATTTTTTTTATACATATTATAAAATTGTTAAAAATTATATAAAATCACTTGATAACAATATTTGATAACTTTTATTAAAATATTATTACATTAACTTTATAAAAAGGGTTAACTTTTAAACCATCTTACACTTTAAATTTAAACATATTGTCAAATGACTTGTTAATTTTATAATTAATGAAATAAACATATAATAATATATCCCATCATCACATTTAGACTTGTTTGTTAAATACCAAAAAATTATAGCACCTATAATATCCCAAATAATAGCAAAAAATGTTAATAATACATAAGCAATTGCTGTAATTGTTATTGATATGCAAAAAATATTATTATTTGCATTGATATTTGTATCAATATTTGTTGTACTAACATTATTATCTGTGTTATTTTCAACATACTTTATATTAATATTTTTCATATTAAAACATAAATAACAACACATCAATAAAATACAATTAAAAAATATTACATTAAACCAACCTTCAACCAATAAATAATCTTTTAAATTGATTGCACCTAATTCATAATTTACACAAGTTTTATCATTGTAAGCATAATATAAATCACATATTGTGAATGATATTTCTAAACAGATAAATATTATTAATGATAAAAAATAAATTAATTTATTTGTAGAAACATTGTTTGTCGAAATATCATTTGTTAAAACATCATTTGTTAAAACATCATTTGTTGAAATATCATTTGTTGAAATATCATTTGTTGAAATGTCATTTGTTGAAATATCATTTGTTAAAACATTATTTGTTAAGATATTATTTGTTAAAATATCATTTGTTTCATTCAATTTAGTAGAAATATTTATTTCAATGTCGTTGTGTTCAATTGTATCCATTTTTAATAATAATTGATTAATAAGTATGTTTATAATCATTATTATTCATATAAATTATTTTTCAATTTTTATTCAATATATGGGTAAGGTTACCGCCCAAAAAATGATATTTTTCATTATTATATTGAACAAATTTATACATTTCAATAATAACACTAAGTTAAGTAGTAATTTCAAATTGTAAACAACAAAATTATTGAATAATAATAAATTATTTAATCATTAATTTGAAAAAACATTACCAGTCATACCACTGCTGATTATCTGCATATTTTGTTTAATTATAAATATTTCAATATTTGTTTGTATTGATGTTTCTGACCAAAAAATTTTGATACCGGTCAAATCGACAATATTAAATATACCACTGTAATTATTGGAATTAAAATTTGTATATCCACTATTTTTTTCGGTATCACTTTTAAATGATATTGACTCAATTGACTCAATTGACTCAATTGAATCAACACATTCTGTTTGTACTCTTGTCCAATTTTTCATATTTGATATACCATCAGCTGCAATACCATAAATAACCATATCATCAAATTGTGATACCCATATGTTATCCAACAGAATTGATGATGTTCGTGTTTCATTTATAAATTCATTTTTTGTATAATGTTCTTCTAATTCAACACCAGTTATTTGTGGATATTGTGAAACATCAATGTCTGCATTTGTATGATTGATTGTTTCTAAATCTATGTCTGACATTTTATGTTGTCTAACAATTACAAAAATAAATTTTGAAGCAAAATAAAATGTATTGCTCAATTCCATTATATTTCCTTTCCAACAATGAAAATATTCCATGTCAGAATCCATTTTTAGAAACTTAAAATTATTATACATCAATTGCTTTTTAAAGTCAAAACATGCATAAACAACTTCTTCAAACATCAACACAATATGTTCTAAATAGTTTGATATCATATTGACTTTATTTGGTGGGATTGTTAATTTATATACAACACTAAGCAAAGGCAATGTAACTAAAGTTGTAGCTAAATTATATGAAAAAAAATCAACAAACAATGGTATATCTATGTATATATCTGTTGAATTTCTCACATAATATTTTTGATTAATTTTACAACTTTTATCTGTAAATTTAACTATTTTCATTTTAATATCCTCCATAGTATTTGTTTCTAAAAATTCTTTTACATTAAATATTTTTATTGAATTAGACAATTTTTTACAAATAACAAAAGCAAATAATAATTTTTGAAGTTTAAACATTTGATTACCTCCAATTTCAATTGAAAATTCACAATCAGCCAACAAATATAATAAATTTTTGATATCATATTCTGTTAGATTTGGTTTTAATACCAGCCTTAAAAATGGTTTTGATACACAATCACATCTCCCTCGATCAATATGCCACATAATTACATTTTTTATTGTTTTATCAGTTTTACTATACATTTTTTCCATACAATTCTCATTGATACAAGTGAATTTATTTGTACTAAATTTTGAATTCAATGTATCATCAAATAAACCACTTAAATATGATATACCATTATCAGAATTAACATCAAAAGCATTGGAAAATGAATAATCGGATTCAAGAGGATTAAAAAAATTATCATTGTGTTTGTTAAAACCTAAAAAATTTTCTTCCCAAGATTTTATTGTAGTATCCCATGATGTATTAGGATCATATTCAGGATTTTTTTTTAATAAATAAAATAAATCATTCATTTAAAATAATTTTAATAAGTATGTATTATGGTTATTTTTTAAATATATTTAAAAAATAAAATTATTAATGTTATTATTAAACAATTACTATGCGCGTGCAACAAATAGTAGATATGTTTGGTTCTGATGAAAAATATGTGGTTCCATCAATCCAAACCAAATCTCAATATGAAAATGTAGATTTATTTGGTTCCAATGAAAAATATATAGTTCCATCAATCCAAACCAAATCTCAATATGAAAATGTAGATTTATTTTCAATAAAAAATGCATACAATGGAATGATAATTAAAAAAACAATGGAAGCTCATGAATTATTATCAAATTATTTCAAAATGACACATCCATTGATAAAAATGACACTAGCATTTATGCTTTTGCATCCACATGAAACATTTAATTTAGGTAAAACATATTCAATCAACTTATGTTCATTTGGTATGTTCATGGGTCGTTCAATTAAAGCATTTATTTATAGAAAACCTCAACCTGTTAAAAAAACTTTTGAAATATCATACATTGTTGATAATTCTATAAATCATTTGTATATAGCATTTGATTGGTTTTTGAAATCTAATTCAAAAATAAAAAAAAATGAAAATCATTCTGTTCTTTCTATGGTTAAACCAATAGAAGCATCAAAAAAAGATAAAGATTATCATGTATTAAAAACAGTTCCTGAAGAACAAATAACCGAATTTGTTTATGATACATATACATTTAATTATTCAAAAAATTCATTTGATGATGTCATTTATGCTCCATCAGGAGAAATGAAAAAGAAAAATCATAAATTATTGATATGGTGTTATCATTGTGGAAATGATACATTTGATAAACTTTCAACATATGTAATAAATGCTTATGCTAAATCAAAAATTGATGAAGTATGGGTGCAAAAGATTTATAAACACACGCAAGGAATATGGAAAGATTCTATTTTAGACAGAAATAAAAGAAAAATATCATCTGTTGTTATGAAAGGTATGAAAAATCAAGAAATAACTGAATTATTAAATCATTTTACTCAAACTGAAGAGTGGCATTTAGAACGTGGTATTCCTTATAAAAAATCATTTTTATTTTATGGACCGCCTGGAACAGGAAAATCATCGATGATCAAGGCAATGAGTTTTGAACTTCAAAGACATATCCATTATTTATCACTATCCACGATTAAAAATGACCAAGAATTGTCAAATTTAATGTCAAATATTAATTTCAAAGAAACTATATTGGTTATTGAAGATATTGATGCTCAATGTTCATTCGTTCATAAAAGATTTAATACACATGAATTAAAAGAAACAGTTGAAACTAAAGTGAATAATGATATAATTAATTCGGATCCTACCAATTTAGTATTATTGTCTAAATTGATGATTGCAACCAATAAACAAGATATGGATAAAGAATTTGAACACAAGACACAATTAACTTTATCGGGAATTTTAAATCAAATTGATGGTGTTCATAATAATCATGGAATGATACTAATTATGACAACAAATTACCCAGAACTATTAGATGAAGCATTGATTAGAGATGGAAGAGTCGATGAAAGAATATTTTTTGATTATTGTGATTATGAACAAATTCATTTGATGTTTAAAAACTTTTATAATAATAATTGTATCAGTTTAGAAACAATAAAATCTAAAATTAATCTATCCGAATATAAAATAGCTCCTTGTAATGTTGAAAATTCTATGAGAAGATATTATTCAAATCAAATGGATGCACTTGATGATATTGTAAATTCAACCAAGGGTAAAAAAATATTCGAAAAATTTGAATTTTAAATAAATCACATTTCAATCAAATGATTATTAGAAAATATTCTTATGAAAAATAATATAATTTTAAAATGGACTGATTATATATGCTTTATTGAAATTCTCCCTTTTTATATTTAACACATGTTGAATATAAATTGAAAAAATAAAAATCTTGAAATTTAAAAATATTTTATATGATTATTATTTTTCATTTGACATTGCAAAATTTAATTATGAATGAAATAATTGAAATAATTGTTTCAATTGATTATTGGATTATTTGTGAACATTTGATGTTTAAACCTGAATTCAATAATCAATTGTTTCAATATTATTAAAATCAACAATCTATATGTATTTTTAATATTTTACATAAATAAAAATATATATTGTTGAAAAATTGAAAAATAAAATTATTGTCTAAAATAATCATAATATTAAACGAACATAACTATGTTAAAAATTGAATTAACAAAAAAAGAAAATAAATTAATTTGTAAATCAGTTGAACAACAAAATGGTAAAGCTTTACGTTTCACAAATAATAAAATTTATGAAATTTATAAATCATCAGTTAAACAAAATGGTAATAATTTACGTTTCATACATAATCAAACAGATGAAATTTGTAAAATAGCAGTTAAACAAAATGGGTTGGCTTTAGATTTTGTCAAAAATAAAACTTACGAAATTTGTAAATTAGCTGTCAAACAAAATGGAAATGCGTTGGCGTTTGTCAAAAATAAAACTTATGAAATATGTAAATTAGCTGTCAAACAAAATGGGTACGCTTTATGTTTTGTAAAAAATCAAAACGAAGAAATTTGTAAATTGGCTGTTAGTCAAGTTGGAAGTGCTTTATATTATGTGATAAATCAAACAGAAGATATCTGTGAATTGGCTGTCAAACAAGATAGCAAAGCTTTAAAATATGTAAAAAATAAAACTGATAAAATTTGTAAATTAGCAGACAAGTCAAATTGACAAAACTTTAAAAACACATAAAAATTAAATATATGAAATTTGTTTAAAATCTATTGCACCTTTTGAGATTTAAAATAGGCATTTTAATAAAAATTTTTAATTTATTATATGTATGTTTTTAATTTCTTACTTGATTTATATAATAATTTTTTTAATTTCATAGATGACACACACAAATCAAAAAATAATAATTATTTTTTTTTAAATTATTTTATTGTATATATGTATCATTACAAATCTTCAGTGATGTAAATCTTTTATTTTTTCACAAATATGTATATATTATTTGCATTATACATAACACAATATGCATAATGCAAATAATTAAAATTACAAAATTTTAATCAGCAACTTTTATAAAAATATCATTAGTTTCAATTCAAATCATCTTTTTTTGTACCAAAAGTATGATGTATCATATATTTTAATTCATCACACATATTTATAACATATTTACTTGCATTGATATTATTTTTAATGGCTTCCAAACAAAGTTCATCAGTTTGATTTCTTACAAATTGCAAAGATCATCCGCCTCTATGAATGATTAATTTTAATAATTTAATAATCATTACAATTTTATTTGCTGTTAATTGAACTCTTGACATTATTACTTTTATAAAAAATGTGTTTGGTTTTAATTAAACACAATTGTATTTTTGCCTCAATAAGTGCTAGAAATTATATGTTTTAATTTATCAGACATATTTCTGATGAATTTTATAGCATTGATATTATTTTTAATAGCTTCCAAACAAATATCATCAGTTTGATTTAACACGTATTCTAAAGCTAACTCATTTTGTTGGACGGCTAATTTACAAATATCATCAGTTTGATTTAATACATATTCTAAAGCTAACCCATTTTGTTGGACGGCTAATTTACATATATCATCAGTTTGATTTAATACATATTCTAAAGCTAACCCATTTTGTTGGACGGCTAATTTACAAATATCATCAGTTTGATTTTTAACATGCCACAAAGCATTAATATTTTGTTGGACTGCTAATTTACAAATATCTTCTGTTTTATTATATACAATGGATAAAACTAACCCATTTTGTTGGACTGCTAATTTACAAATATCATCAGTTTGCTTTTTTACATGTTGTAAAGCTTCACCATTTTGTTGAACCGATAATGTACAAATATCTTCCGTTTGATTTTTTACATGTTTTAAAGCTAACCCATTTTGTTGGACGGCTAATTTACAAATATCATCAGTTTGAATTTTAACATGTTGTAAAGCTAATCCATTTTGTTGAACTGCTAATTTACAAATATCATCAGTTTGATTTTTTACATATTGTAAAACGTATCCATTTTGTTGGACTGCTAATTTACAAATATTATCAGTTTGATTTTCTACATATTGTAAAACAAATCCATTTTGTTGGACGGCTAATTTACAAATATCTTCCGTTTGATTTTTTACATGGTCAAAAGATAACACATTTTGTTGAAACGCTAATTTACAAATATCATCTGTTTGAATTTTAACATGTTCTAAAGCTAAACCATTTTGTTGGACGGCTAATTTACAAATATCATCAGTTTGAATTTTAACATATTCTAAAGCTAACCCATTTTGTTGGACGGCTAATTTACAAACATCATCAGTTTGCTTTTTTACATGTTTTAAAGCCAAACCATTTTGTCGAACGGCTAATTTACAAATTTCATCGATTTGATTTATCACATTCATTAAAGCGTGTCCATTTTGTTGGACGGCTAATTTACAAATATCATTCGTTTTATTTTTAACATATTTTAAAGCTAACCCATTTTGTTGGACGGCTAATTTACAAACATCTTTAGTTTGCTTTTTAACATGTTTTAAAGCTAACCCATTTTGTTGGACGGCTAATTTACAAATATCATCAGTTTGATTTTTAACATCTTTCAAAGCTAAACCATTTTGTTGGACTACTGATTTACAAATATCATCAGTTTGATTTTTAACATCTTTTAAAGCATTATGATTTTGTTTAAATGATAATTTATAAATTTCATCAATAAGTTGTATTTTAGGAACATTATGTGATTTAATAATTTTATAAATCATGTTGATTTTGATTGATTGAACTTTAGACATTTTACTGTGTATTTTTTAATATCTCCTTTATATATTTTTATCTATCTCCCTCTATATATTTTTATCTATCTTCTCTATATATTTTTAACTATAAAATTCGCTATTGAATGATTTTTTTTTTCAATTTTTTATGTGTTAAGAAAAAAATATATAAGCAACTTGATCAAATAATTTATTCATTATTAAACGTAATCTTAATGATTTTTATATTTTTATTAAGTAAATTAATTAATAAAATTTTTTATTTAGTATGAAAAAAAAATAATTAATATTTTTAATCATCTTTAACACTTTTTTATCGAAGGGTAAAATTTAATGTAGAACATCAAACATTTGAATATACTTATTATGATAATTCATTGTCTATATTACTTTTAACATACTATGTATAATTTGTAAGTATATTCATTTATTATTTGTCCATTATATACACATTTCTTAATGCCTATATATTGCAAAAATTATAATTTTAATAGTAAATTTCACTGTCAAGTTTAATAATTTTTTAATTGGTGTGTAATTATGATAATGTCAATACTTAATAAAAAAATTGAATAATTATTTTAATATAAGTATTAAAATAATTTAGTATTAAAAATAGCAATAATAACATGAATTTTACAATTAAAGATGATGTTATTTATTTAAAAAAAAATTTACATTTATTTGATGAAAGTCAAAAAAAAATTAACAGATATAAATTATTGTATGATAAATATCCACATAGTACATTTAATGAATATAAAATGAATCTTTATAAAAATAAAATAAAATTATTAGAACCTGAAATTGAATTGATGCAAAAAAAAATAATTGGAGAAATCGAACAAATTATAAATATGATTGTCAATTATATGAAAGATTTAAAATATCAAAATGATATTTTAGCAAGTGAAAGATATCATTTTTTGCAACATAAAAATTTGCACAATTGTATTGTTCCATATACAAATGATAATTCAATTATATCAACAGAAAATCAAATGGAAAAAATAACAAATATTCAAAAAAATATCAATTTATTTTTAAATAAAATAGAATATTATAACAGTAAAAACAAACAAGTTGAAAAAAATACTTTTATATTTGAATTTAATTGGTTATTAGCAGAATGCAATATTTCTATTAATGAACAATTGACACAAGACAATTCGAATAATTTTTATTCAAAAATAAAAAAAATATTAAACAATAAAAATATTGAATTAGATGAATTAAAAAAAAGTTTATCAAAAAACAAAATATTGACATTAGATGAAAATGAACTAATAAATTATTTAAAAAATAAATATAATAATATTCCCTCAAAAATACATATTTTTTTTGAAATATTAATGCCGACAATTACACTGAACAAAAAATTTTGCAATAAAACGATTGATGGAAAAAAATTTATCTTAAAATATGTCAATTTGTATCACAGTGAATTAATTGAACTGATAAATAGATTTCTTAATCATTACATGATGTTGACACATATTGAATTTAGAATATAAATTATAATTATAAAAATTATAATATATTATAAAATTTTTTAACATAATTCTTTTATACAATAAGTATCTCTACCTCCAACTTTGATTTTAAAAACTTTTTTACCATCCAAAGTCATTTCTCTACCATATATTTTATATTCATATGGAACTTCTAATTTTTTTGGAATATTAAGTGATTTAGATTTTGGTAAAAATTTTAAAATATTTGATTCTTTCAACATTTCAACTAAATTGGAATAAGCAACAAATAAAATATTATTGTATACTTGTTTTATTTGTTCATCATTTAATTCGGATGTTTTTATTTTGGCTTTTAATTTTGATAAATACATTGTTTCATTTTTTATATAATTTCCTATTCCACAAAATATTTCTTGTTTTAAAAGAAATGGAGCTAATAATGTATTTTTATTGTTAATAATTTTTATGAAATGTTCTAAAGTAAAATTATCTTCAAAAATATCAATACCTAATTTAGAAATAATTTTCATATGTTGTTGTTCTGAATATATTGATATTTTACTGAATCTTCTCTTGTCTTCCATATATAAATTTAATTGATTTGAATCATTTAAATCAACTAAAACAAATTCAAATTTAACATTTGATTCAGGCTTATTAAATTTCAACCATCCAGTGATTCCATAATGAATATGCATATAATATTTTTTATTTAAATCATTTGAAGAAATAACTAACCACAATAATTTACCCTTTGAACCAACATCCAAGATTTTTCCATCAAAATCTTTTGGAACTATAATAGGTTTATCAGTAAATGATTTAATTTCATTGAATTTATATTTATATGCTAATTTTTTTTTTAATAATATTGACCAATATAATATTTCTGGACCTTCCGGCATTATTTAAGTAATCATATATAGTTGTATTTTTTTATATAAAAATTTTTTTTTTGTTTTTATTTTATTGTTTTAATATATAATCAGTTTTTTGATGAAACAAAAAAAAAATACTAAAACTAAAAATAAAAATAATAACAGTTTGGAAGGTTTTAAATTATTTAATAAATTTAATGATAAATGGGAGATTGTGTTTAATTTTTGTATTGATTATTTTCATAAAAATAATTATTCTAAAAATATAATAAATATTGTTAAAACAATATATTTAAATAAATCATTGTGTGTGTTATTTTTCATTTTAAGCAGTTGGATATGGTCCAGTTCAATATTAAACCTTTTTTTTTATTTTATGTTGTTTGATTCTTTAATAATTTCACTTCTTGTTCTTCAAAATAATAGTCTTATTGTGAATTCAAGAAGACTCGCAAAAAATGTGATTTTGATTGCTCTTTGTTCTATAAATATTATTGGTGGTATATTTACTTTATTATTGGTTTCTTTTATTTATATGGAATACAGTAAATTTGTTGGTAGATTGATATTTAAATTCATAAAATTTATTATTAAAATAATTGGTAATGTTTTACCCCCAATTTATTTATTGTATCCAGACATTAAATTGTTTAATTTTGAAGATCCAGACATGACTATTCATGATCATGTTAAACATATAAATTTATTTAAACAAAGTTCTTCGAATTCATTTGATTCTTCTGTGTCTGATGACTCAACCAATTAAACAAATTAAACATGTTGAACAAACTAAATTATTGTAATTTTACAAGTTCTTTTTCTAAATTTGCTAATTCATCTAATTCATCCAATTCTTCTAATTCTTCTAATTGGAAAATTTTATGTATATCTTTTTTGTCTTTTTTATCTTTTTTGTCTTTTTTATCTTTTTTGTCTTTATCTTTTTTATCTTTATCTTTTTTATCTTTATCTTTTTTATCTTTTTTATCTTTTTTTTTGTGTTGTTCAATATTTTGTTCATTCAATTGTTCATTCATTTGTTCATTTTTTAGTTCAATATT
>JACCDN010159525.1_pt1 | contig 13459 bp, 13 predicted proteins | sample 7441691 | NCBI WGS metagenome assembly JACCDN01 (sample SAMN15323439, study PRJNA562643) | freshwater metagenome | isolation source: river surface water | place: USA:Blue River Watershed | collected 2017-08-16 | reverse complement strand
TATATTTTAACGACCTTGATTGCATATTGTTGGAAGCCGAATAAACCGAAAATTAAATTTACTAAACAAGAAGAGAAGCTACTGCGCCAGATTGATTTACTTTATTAAAATGCATCGAACTGGCGTTCATAAAATGCGTAACGCGTATGCTTGGCTGTGATTATGACGCAGAAAGAATTACTAGTAACACCCATCAATCAAAAATTGAAGTATATCCAATGGGCATTGACTATGACTGGATACAAAAACAATTAGCCAACACCCGAAAAACTGAACTTTTGGCCGGTTTATCTTCACTTATTGGCAATTATAAAATTATTTTTTCGATTGATCGGCTCGATTATGCCAAGGGCATAAATAATCGGTTATCAGCTTTCGAAAAATTCTTGTCAACCAATCCTCAATGGCACAAAAAAGTAATTTTGGTTCTAATTGTTGCTCCATCACGTGAAGATATTCCTCACTATCAAGCAATGCGCCGCCAAATAGAAGAATTGGTTGGGCACATCAACGGCAAGTTTGGCAATGTTGATTGGACTCCCATCCTATACCAATACAAATCATATTCACTAAACAACTTGCTAGGTCTTTATTCAATCAGCGATATAGGGCTTGTTACGCCTCTAGCCGATGGGATGAACTTAGTCGCAAAAGAATTTGTTGCGGCTAAAATGAATAAACCCGGTGTTTTGATTTTAAGCGAAGCAGCTGGGGCCTCTAAAGAGCTTATGGATGCAATTATCGTTAATCCGCATTGCATTGATGAAGTAGCACACGCAATTTCCCGAGCTCTAAACATGAATGAAGAAGAACAGCTCTCGCGGCTAAAAAACATGCAGCAGCGGGTTAAGCGCTACAATGTAGTACGCTGGGGCACTGATTTCATCAATGATCTGGTCAAAGCTCATGAGTCACAAAAAAAATATGTTTCAAGATTCATTAATGTCGAACAGTTAAAGCAGATTATCATAAAATATAATAATTCTAAAACGCGTGCGCTGATATTTGACTACGATGGAACCTTAGTTCCTTTTTTTAAACATCCGCGTGATGCAGCCCCAGACAGCTCGTTATACTCTACCCTTAATAAACTAGTCAGCGATAGTGCAAACAATGTATTTATAGTAAGCGGTCGGGATAAAGCAACCTTAGGCGACTGGCTAGGCGGGTTAAACTTAACAATTTTGGCTGAACATGGCGCATTAATAAAGCAAGATGAAATCTGGAAGCCTAGCCAATCACAAAAAAATGATTTGAGCCATGTCTACCCTATCCTAGAAGCTTATACTGACCGGCTTCCTGGTTCTTTTATAGAAGTTAAAGACTACGCCTTAGTATGGCATTACCGGAATGCAAACGTCGAAAAAGCCGAACGCTTGGCCAAAGAACTTTATGATACCTTGATTACTTTCACTGCTAATGAAGCTTTGCAGGTCTTACCTGGTAATAAAGTAATTGAAGTAAAGCCGATTATGATAAATAAGGGAATAATAGCGGAGGTTACCAACTTAAATGACTATGATTTTATTTTGGTACTAGGCGATGATACTACAGATGAAGATATGTTTAAGGTAATGCCTGAAAATGCAATTTCGATTAAAGTAGGAGATGGAGCATCAGTAGCAAAATATAATATCAAATCACAGGCGGAAGTAATAACATTATTAGCAAGTCTTACTTGTTAAGACTAACATACATAAAAAAGCCCTACCAACAATTCCTGGTAGGGCTTTTAACATCAATTTATTCAGCCGTTACAGTAATATTTCCTGCTTGATGTTCAGAGACCTCTTTTTCAACATCGCCTTCATATAGCTGCAACACTGTATCTGTTTGAAAAACAGCGCTCTTATCAAACTTACACTGAATCCCTACCTCACCTGACACGGGTAACATTCCACTATGTTTATCGATATCTACTGATCCATGGCAATCTGTGCCAATTACATTATAAATTATTTTCCCAGTTCTGTCCTTATCAGTCAACCATTTATAACTAACAGCAAAGCTAGCTTCTTTTCCGACTACAGCATTCCCTTGAAGCGGACCAACAGTGGTATATGCACCATTTACAGAAGCAAATGACATTACGCTTGCTAGAGGAAGAACAGTTAGCAAAGTAGTTTTAAATTTCATTATCATTCTCCTTGTTTAAACTAAAATGTTATATGAAATGTATGAGTTGTTCAGTATAACAAAGAGAAACTGCAAATAGCTAACCCTACTTTTAGGAGATAAAATATAGCGTAAGTTTAAGGGAAAACATTATGCAATAAAGCTGTATGCCGCAATAAATATGAAGAGGATCTGAAACAATGTCTAAATATCAGCAACAAATTTAAACTTTTGGCTATCTCCTATATAATCAAGCAGAATTAGCCAATCAGCTCTGATTTGGCCAATAACATTTATTCGTGAATCAGCAGGTAGTTCTTTTCTACAAACTTGTAATTCACCCATATAGCGAAGATAGCCGATATTATCTAAAGTTACGCTGCCACGGTTACGCCTAACTGTATTTTGTGGTTCGATATGGTTATTAACATAGGTATTTTCAGCTAAAACCAATCGGCTTTCTTGACTGCGAATTACATCTTCAGCACTATCGGGCCGGTTAGTATGTACTTGCAAAAGCAAACTATCATATGGCTTAATGTTGAAATAACTTGAGTCAATTGCTAATTCAACTACGTTTTTATCTAGTTTCCCCAAGCTATTGAGTACGCCTAAACTAGCAATCGCATCACCAATATATACTTGATCTGTGCCAATAAGATATAGTAATTGTATCATCACATGCGGGGAAATATGGCGGCCACACTCTAATGACGGTAGGCCTTCAAAAAGGGGGCCGCGACGAGAACCTGATGGTAAGCTGACAAATGCAGCACTTTCAATACCAAAACTTTTAAGAATATTATTCTTATTGAGCATTGACGTGATACTAAGTCCGGTATTTTGGCGGGGATAAAAGTTATGCGAAGCAGATAGGTTTTTGATATTTGCGCCATTCGCAATGATTTCATTTAGAAATGAGTGGGATAACGTACTGGCATTTAGCTCGATTTTAATACCATATTGATTATTGGTATATTTGGCGATTATTTCTGGTTTAAAACCATAATCAAGGCGGATTTGCCTTATTCCAAGCTGAGCTAACGCTTTTAAATTGTCAGCTGAAATACCAAGATATTGAAAGGCATTAGGAGAGATATCGGCAACAACACTCATATTATACAGATTGGCACACTCTAATAATTGCCGAAATTCACGCACTGCAATTTGAAAATTGGTTTCTGGGATATGTAATGAAGTAAAAATCCGTTTAAAGCCTGCGCTAGCCGCTTGTGCTATATAGTTTAAGTTATCTTCTAATGGATAATCTAGCCCAGCATAAACAGAAATACCTTTATTCATTTTTTATTAGTTCCTCCTATTCGATAACGCTATCATCAAAGCCAATGATTAAAGTAGCAATAAAACCGAATAAATAAGAAATAAAAATTCCTGCTAAATATAATAACATGCCATTATGAATTAATAAAGTTAGCGGCAATCCAGAAATACCTATTCCTGTAGCCCCTAGTTTAAAATAACCAACAAATGCCCCACCCAGGCCTCCACCAATACAAGCGGCAATAAACGGCTTAAATAATGGTAATGTCACACCATAGATTAATGGCTCTCCCACCCCCATGAAACCGACAAGAATACTCGATTTGATTATATGCCTTAGCTTATTATTTTTAGTTTTAAGCCAGACTGCCAAAGCTGCCCCAACCTGACCTGCGCCGGCCATTGCCAATATCGGTAGTAAAACAGTTGACCCAGTGGTTTTAATTAGTTCGGCATGTATTGGGGTCAACCCCTGATGAAGCCCCGTCATGACTAATGGCAAAAATAACGCGCTTAGAATAAAACCAACTAGTGCCCCGCCATGATCCAATGCTATTTTGGCCCCATTAGTAATAGCATCCGAAACTATCCCTCCAATTGGCTGCAAAATAAAAATCGCAAGAAAGCCGGAAATTAAGAGTACCAAAGTTGGCGTTAAGAATAAATCAAAAGTAACTGGGATAATTTTACGCAATTTCTTTTCAAGAAAAGCTGCGAAAATAGCCACGAACAGCACTGCGATAATGCCGCCACGCCCAGGTGTTGCATGCTCGCCAAAGACAGTTATATTGGCAAGTTCAGGCATGGTTAATATTGCTGCAAGCACCCCGCCTAAAATGGGAGTTCCACCAAATTCTTTTGCACTATTAACCCCAACAAACAAGGCAAGACCAAAGGTAATGCTAGTGCCAATTAATTTCAAAATAGCGCCAATAGTTGTTTTATCAAATGGAATTCCTGCAAAATAGTTTGGGTTGGTTGTTTTGGTTATTATGTTTAACACCCCTAAAACTAGGCCACAACCAATAAAAGCTGGAATTAAGGGAATAAATATGTTTGCTATTTTCTTTAAAAACAATTTAAATGGAGTAGAGTTTTTCTCTGCAAGCTTATCTTTAAGGCTAAGTGATGGTTTATTTGGTTCCGGTTCTAGGTTTGGCGAATCTCCTTGTTTGGCATCAATTAACTTTTGAAAAGAATCATATACCTGGTTAACTTTGCCAGGGCCAATTATAATTTGGAGCTGTTCTTCAGTAATTACTACACCAAGAACACCGTCTATTGACTTCAATTTTTCGCTATCAACCTTACTCATCCCAGCAACGGTAACTCTAAGCCGCGTCATACACGTGGTTACTGACAGTATAGAAATATTTGCTAATTCATCATAAATATGTGCCGCAATTTTATCCGGATTAAATACCATACAAGATACTTTCATAATAAATCGATATTATTGGCTATTGTGCCTAATAATTGTTAGTTATTTTCTGGGATTAATGATTTATATATCAAGTCAATTATTTGATGATACTGCCCTGTTGCAAAGCTATCCCCGGCAAATTTGCCGTTAGTATACTTACTATGTTTTTTATTAGTCAGGAGGACAATAGCTAAATTATATTTAGGGTCAATTAAGGTAATAGTGCCAGTCCAACCGGTATGGCCAAATGCCCTATTGCTGGCATAGTTACCAAATGGGGCGTAGTTATGATCTGGCCCTGCAAGCCGCCATCCTAATCCAAAAGTATTATCAAGAGGTTGAGGTGAAGTAAACATAGTTTCAACTTGCTTGTCCCATAATTTTACTGTTCCATAACTACCATTATTTAGTGCAACCTCTAGCAGGGCCGCCATATCGCCTATGTCAGAGAATAACCCAGCATGGCCAGAAATACCGGCCATTGAATAATATGCTTTCTCATCATGAACCTGGCATTCAATTGGTAATGTTCTGATATTTGGAAACTTAACGCTTAAGCCCCTGGTATTACCCATTACTTCGGTGGCAGCGCAGCTATCTTTGCTAAAACCATTTTTAAGCGGGTTAAATATGGTATTGTGTAACATTAACGGGCGATAAATATTCTCTTTGACATACTCATCAAGGCGCTGATTAGTTATACGCTCAACTAAAATCCCAAGCAGCATATAATCTACATCACTATAATTAGGTTTACCGCCAATGGCTGATTGAAACGGTAGCCGGCTTAATAATATAGATTCAGTTTGATTCCTATTTTGTGAATATAAGCCCGGCCCATAGAGTTTATTAATTTCTGGGTTAAAAAGCTGTGGATCAGGCATATAGCCGGCTGTGTGTGTAAGTAAATCGCGTACTGTCCTTTTTTCACGGCATTGGTTATTGCTATCGCAACCGCTATATTCGGGGATATAAAAATTTACAGGCTTATTAATGTCAAGCTTGCCAGTATAAACCAGATGCATTAAGGCATAATTAGTTGCATACATTTTAGTATTTGAAGCTAGGTCAAATAAAGTATCACAGCTAACAGGTTTGGGCTTCTTTAAGGATTTGCCGGTTTTAATACTATATTTTAGTTTATAACCATAAACCGTTTGCTTAATTACCTTATTGTCTTTTATTATGATTAAGGCTGCACCTGGGAAACCTTTTATGACATCATCATTAATTTGCTTATCAACCAAAGCGAGCCTGGCAGAATCAACACCAACGGCTTCAGGAGTCGCTACCGTTAAACCAGGATATAGGCCTACTGGATTATCGTCAAAAAAATGACACTCACTTGCTGCAAGGCTGACGGATACTTTTAATATAGCAACTGCCAACATTACATATTTGGTCTTATTTAACGTCATATAAGTTACTTACTCCATCTAAGCTACAATAGCTGTATTTTTAACTGATAAATTCAAGGAATTGCCGCATCGTAGGCATTGATTTGATAGCACCATAGTTAGTGCAGGTAAAAGCGCCAACCAAATTAGCAAAAGCTAAAAAGGAATCCCAATTAGGTTCAGGATGCTGCGCAAGTTTTAATAATAGTGCTCCCATAAAAGCATCACCAGCCCCAGTGCTGTCAACTTGCTGGATTTGTTTGCTTGGGACGATTTTTTGCCCTTCTGGGGTACAGATTAATGATCCTTTGGCGCCAAGTGTAATTACTACAGTATCGGCACCAAGATATAATAGATATGAAGCTGCTTTAGTAAGGTCATCTTCACCGCTTATAAGTTGTGCTTCAATTTCACTAACTTTAACTAAGTTGGCATAGGAAATAAAGGTTTTACAGTCATGGAGATAGTCCGGAAGTTTATCTGGGCTAATTAGGTTTTCCCGATAATTTGGGTCAAAACTAATATATGATTTTTGAGTATCAGCATACTCCAGTAGCTGAAAATAACTAGCGTGCAATGGACCACCGATTAAGGCAGTTGCCGAACCAAAATGAACAATTGAATTTTCGTCAATAATATCTAACTTTAAATCATTAATTTGGTAGTCGCCATCATTGCCGCGATAAAATTCAAAATCACGCTCACCTAAATTATCAATTGCAACAAAAGCTAATGTAGTTTTACCACCAATTTTGCAAAAACTGGTGTCAATCCCAAGCTCTTTTAAACAGCTAAGCAAATATTTCCCAAAGCTGTCATTGCCAACTTGGCCCATAAAATAGGGACTTCCACCAAGTTTGGCAATTGCCGCAGCGGTATTCGCCGGCGCGCCCCCAGGGTGCTTGGAAAATTGCTGGCTTTTAATGATCCCTTGGCTGGTTTGACCTACAAAATCAATTAATAATTCACCGATACAAAATATTTTTTTCATATTCTTGTCGTATTTTCATTTTAATTATTAAAATCAAATTAATTTAGGCATTAATGATATTTTTGGCCATCTTAAGATGATTATTATACGCTTTAATAATGTATATTAATAGTATTTTTGAGATGCTATTCATGGCGAAACAAGTAGGTAACAAGTTTTTATTTTCGAAAACCCTTAACCGTTTTAATTTTTTACTATGATAAAATAAGTTATATCATTGATGGTACGCACCTTAATATCGGACACTTTTTATCTGCTACTATGAGCATTAACTAATTTTTACAAGATTTATTGGGAGTGATGCTTAATTTTATACGAATTACAAAGTCTAATATTCGTAATATTAAGTAAAAATTTAAGCATCTCTCCTAATAAATCAAATTATAAGAAATATGTTTTATCAGATTGATTACTCTAAGAAAGAACAATAATGAAAGCAGCACTTTCAAGCTACTCGACCTTAGTCCTATTAGCATTTGGTATTTATGCCCAAAATAGTTCTGCCGCTACACTAGCTAACCAAGCCAATGAACCTATTAATATTAAAATAGCTCAACTTGAATCAGCAGTTGGCGGCAAAATAGGCATCTATGCAAAAGATACCAGCAATAACAATATCATTCAATATAGGGGCGATGAACGCTTCCCATTTTGTAGTACCAGTAAGGTTATGGTAGTTGGCGCAATATTAAAGAGCGATGAAAAAACTCCAGGGCTACTACAAAAAAATATAAAATATTCACAAAAAGAAGTTGATCGAAGTGGTTACTCTCCTATTACCAAACAACATGTTAATGAAGGTATGAGTATTTCAGAATTAAGCCAAGCCGCTCTTGAACATACTGATAATACCGCAATGAATTTGCTAATTAAGCAAATGGGTGGAACAAAAGTAATTACTTCATTTGCCAGAAACATAACTGATGATTATTTTAGACTGGATCGACTAGAACCAGAATTAAATACTGCTATTCCTGGTGATTTACGAGATACCACTACGCCAAAAGCAATGGGAAATAGTTTACAACAATTGGCGCTTGGTAATATCCTGGCAGCAAAACAACGCAATCTCTTAACTGCGTGGCTAAAAAGTAACACTACCGGTGACTTTAGGATTAGGGCAGGAACCCCAAAAAAATGGATTGTTGGCGATAAAACGGGAACGGGTGATTATGGAACAACCAATGATATTGGGATTATTTGGCCGCCTAATTGTTCACCAATAATTATGGTAATATATTACACCCAGAATATGCAGGATGCTAAACCAAAGGATGCTGTTATTGCCTCAACCGCTCACCTATTAGTTGATGAGTTTGCTAAAAATAATCCTTGCTTGAACCCAAAATAATTGGGTAAGTGTTACGAGAACCTGTTTATCATTCTAGAGTGTTGCCAATTCTCTCAAATGTAACAGGTTTAACAAATATCACATTTCCTGATGCGGGACTGATATTTAATAAAACACCATATTTATCATCTATCTGCTCTTCTTCTTTACCTCGATGCCCAAACATAACAATTTGTTGCGAACGCTCTGGATTACATACTCCTACTTTAATAGTAACATTATTACCATCTTGAAATTCTATGCGCATTTTAGCTATTTCTACTTGTTGCTCATTACCATTTTCATCAATAATATAATATTTTGGCACTGTAAATTCCATTTCAATTAATCCTTAACTCAATACCGGGCACTCTTGTATCTAATACTACGCTCAATTTGGATTTAAACAGTTTACTAATCTGTAGCGATAAAAGTGTCCGGTATTGAGGTCCTTTTCCTAACTGTTATAAATAATTGTATAATAAAAAGCTATCGGCTATATTTAAGCCTATTCGAGGTTATATGAAATTTCCGGATTTATTTAGATCGTTATCTAGAAAGTAAAAAGTCTAGCCTCAGGTTAGTACTAATTTCCAGTTTAATGATATAATTACAGCTTAGTAACATATCAAATAATTTCGTGAGGAAGTATGGAACATATATCAATTATATCCCTAATCACTAATGCATCAGCGCCAGTACAGGCTGTAATGGCTTTACTTGCAATCTTTTCCATTTCGTCTTGGGGAATAATATTTACCAAATGGCTTGCTTTAAATAAAGCTAAATCTGAAACTAATAAATTTATAGCTCAATATCAAAATAGTGCAAGCATTACTAACCTATACAACTCAATCAGCATTAATAATAGCCGCCAAGCAGCTTGCCAAATGTTCTATTCTGGATTATCTGAATATAATCGGATGAGTAAAAGCGGAGTTAGTAATAAGGAAGCTATTACCACTAATATTGAACGTGCGCTAACAGCCACAATTGATGAAGAATTAAATAGTTATGAAAAACATTTATCTACTCTTGCAACATTTGGTTCAGTTAGCCCTTATATTGGACTTTTAGGTACCGTTTGGGGAATCATGCACGCATTCATCGGGCTTAGTAATACCGGTCAAGCAACCTTAGCTTCAGTTGCCCCTGGTATTGCTGAAGCACTTATTGCTACTGCTATTGGTCTATTTGTTGCCATTCCTGCATATATGGCTTATAATAAGTTTTCCGCGGATGTAAATTACTTATACAATAAGATGAATCGCTTTGGTGATGAATTTCTTAATCTAATTAACCGTAAACTATCAGCAACCAATAACAGTCAGGATATGTAATTATGTATTCACAGGCAGAGATCGATAAATTTAATAACCTAGCCCATGAATGGTGGAACCAGGAAGGTGAATTCAAAACCCTGCACCAGATTAATCCTGCCCGAGTAGAGTTCATCAAAAAACACATTGACTTAGCAGGCAAGCAAGTAATTGATGTTGGCTGCGGTGGTGGCATATTATCTGAAAGTTTAGCCCAAAATGGTGCCTTAGTAACTGCTATTGACTTAGCGCCCCAATCTATAGAAATAGCTAAATTGCATCTTTATGAATCCGGCTTAAATGTAAACTATGAATGTATCGAAATTGCCGAAAAAGCCAAGCTTGAAACTGAAAAATATGATGTAGTAACATGCTTGGAAATGCTTGAACATGTACCGGATCCAAACTATATAATTAAAGAGTGCGCTAAATTATTAAAGCCAGGAGGTCGAGCATTTTTCTCTACCTTGAACCGTAATTATAAAAGCTATGCGCTGGGTGTAATTGCGGCTGAGTACGTACTTCAATTGGTGCCCAAAGGGACTCATGACTTTCAAAAATTTATAAAGCCATCAGAATTAAGGCAATTGCTTCGCCAAAACTGTTTTGAGTTAATCGCGCTTAATGGAATCGATTATAACCCGATTACGCAAAACTTTGGATTGGGAAATAATACAGATATTAATTATTTAGTGGCCTGCCAGAAAATATGATTACAATTTCAAAATCGGTAATTACTCCGTACACTCCGGCACAAATGTACGCACTTGTAAGTGATATTGCCAACTATAAAGATTACCTCCCTTGGTGCCCTAGTTCGCAAATTATAAAGTCTGATGGAAGTGTTGTTGTTGCTCGCGTCGATATTTCTTACCTAAAAGTTAAGGCCCATTTCACTACCGAAAATGTTAATATCCCAAATCAGCGAATTGATATGGACTTAGTCGATGGTCCCTTTAAGCATTTTAAAGGCCATTGGATTTTTACCGCATTGGGCGAAACTGGCTGCAAGGTAGAATTTAAATTAGATTACAAATTTAACAACATCATCATCGAAAAAGTAATTGGTGCTGTATTTGAGTTTGTAATTAAGAATATAGTCGATAGCTTTGTAAAAAAAGCCCATGAAATTTACCGTAAATAAAGATATATGAAAGCTAATACCATTAAAGTAGAGGTGGCTTTTGCCACCAAAGCCAAGCAGCAAATCATCGAAATTGAAATTTCGCCGCAAACAACAATCAGTGAAGCAATAAGCTTATCCGGTATTAATGAGGCGTTTAAAGAATATGATTTGTTAGCGATGCCGGTGGGTATATTTGGTAAACGCATTTTTGAACCAGCAAAACACCTATTAAAAGACGGCGATAGAATTGAGATATATCGACCACTAAATAAAACCCCCAATCAAAAAAGGTTAGATCGTGCCAAGGGTAAATAAATTCGGCTTTAATTCTTTATTGCTGTTATTTAGTATATCTTATGCATTTGCTTACGAATTTCCTAAGATTCCAAATAAACTAGAAGATAAAGTCGCAATTTCAATTACTAAGGCAGATACTGGCGATCAAATTTTTGCTTATAATGCAACTAAGCCGATGCTGCTTGCTTCTAATATGAAAATAGTAACCAGCTATGTGGCTTTAAATCAGCTTGGAAATAAGTTTTATTGGCCGACTAAGCTGTCGTATCAGGGCGAAATTCAAGATAATACCTTAAATGGCAATATTTATCTAATAGGTGGCGGCGACCCAAGTTTAACCCATAACGATGTAGCCGAAATATTTAAACACCTAGACGCTATCAATATTCACAAAATTAATGGTAATATAATACTTGATTCAAGCATTTTTAATACCATGGTAACAACCAGTGAAACCAAACCCGAACCATTTGCTGAATATTCTGTAGATCCTAATGGCTTGTTAATTGATACCAATCTTTCATTAGTAAATCTGAAGATCAGGAATGGTAAAATCACATTATCTAAATCAAAAATTAAACAATATCTATTAAAAAATAAGCTTACAGTTCTTAAATCCAAAGCTCTGTGTGATGATACCAATGATTATGTTACTATAATTAAGACACAAGCTAAAACACTTGAACTTCAAGGCCAAATCCCGCCTAGCTGTAATAATAGACCAGTTGGGATAAACCTATTTTCAAATTATGAGTTTGATAAAGATGTCGTTAAGCAAATTCTAAGAAAAGAGCATATCATTTTAAATGGCAGCATCGAATCTGGAACGGCACCTGATGATAGCCAGCTTGTTTACTCCCATAATTCTGAGTCGATTTTGCCGATTATGGTACAGATGAATAAATTTAGCAATAACACTACTGCCAAGACGTTATATTTATCATTAGGTGCTTATAAGACAGAAAATATTGATACTAACCAAGATAGTAAAAAGTTATACCTAGCTACACTCGCAAAGGATTTTAGCTTTAATGAATTAACTCCAGAAAATGGATCAGGTCTTTCTCGAACCGAGAAACTATCAGCAAGCCATATGACTGAATTATTATATAAAGTATATCAAAGCCCTTATTACAGTTTTTTTAGAAATAGTTTACCTACCCCAGCTGAGCCAGGTACCTTGAGGAATGACTTTAAACAATATAATCAGATGCTCTATGTTAAAACTGGTACTCTTAGCGATGTAAAAGCCTATTCAGGTTACTTTACAACAGATAATGGTGATACTTATATCCTGTCATTTATCATAAATGATATGAATAATCAAACTGAAACACCAGATATTATCCAATTTAAAAAACTCTTTGCTTCTTTTCTCTCTGAACTAAATAATTCCTAGATTTGATTATTTCTGACAAATGGCTATCATATGATATAATTGATCATGCCATAAAAAAACAGAATAAAGCTTTGGCCCAATCTAGGATGAATAATTTCAGGTAATATTTAACGGCTAAATTTAAAAATTGTAAAAAATTCCTAGCATTAATTATTTCCTTTTATTGGGTAACTTTACAAGCTTTACTACAAATCTGCCACATTCAAAGTTACCTTTTTCTATTTTCCCAGTTGAATAAGTATATGTTCCCTGCCCATGAAACTTATCATCTTTAAACTCTCCTTCATATTTGTTGCCATTGGCTAAGGTAAGCGTACCTTGGCCATGTTTAAGTTTATTTAACCATTGGCCTTTATAAATACTTCCATCTTTGTAAGTATAATATCCATTTTCACAAATATTATTATTTCTAAATTCACCTTCATATTTGTCACCAATGGCTAATGTTAATATTCCTTGGCCATTATAATTATCATCGAGAAATTCACCTTCATATTTGTCACCAGTGGCTAAAGTAAACATGCCTTTTCCATTTTTTTTTCCATATCTCCACTGGCCTATATAGATATTGCCGCAGAAATGAATAAATGTACCCTCCCCATGAAACTTATCATCTTTAAATTCACCTTCATATTTGTCGCCATTGGCCAAAGTAAGTATTCCTCGATCTTTAGCTCCATTTACCCACATACCTACATATTTAATTCCATTTACTAACGAAAGCGTTCCCTGCCCATGGTACATATCATCCTTAAACTCTCCATCATATTCTCCTTCATAT
>JACCDN010012081.1_pt1 | contig 13460 bp, 6 predicted proteins | sample 7441691 | NCBI WGS metagenome assembly JACCDN01 (sample SAMN15323439, study PRJNA562643) | freshwater metagenome | isolation source: river surface water | place: USA:Blue River Watershed | collected 2017-08-16 | reverse complement strand
TGGTATGTCTTCAGCCTTTGGGCAAAAGTTACTAGGAAGAATAGGTCTAGATCAGCAATCTAGAAGTCAGATGTCTTTTTCAGTAAATGAAAGGCTTAAAAACCGCACCCAAGCTCTTAAAGAGCAGAAAAAACAGTCGAGTAAGAGCAATAAAAATCGGACGGCAGCCTCTTCGTCTGCTAGTGAGTGGAATAAAAGAGAGAAATGAGTAATAAATTTAAAATTAACCTTACATTATTACTAGTATGGTGGCTAATTTTACCCTTGGCTGAAGCCTTTGCTCTTTTTGAATGGACAAATCAGCCATTTTTTAGTGGTGGTACTTTGCTTAATCAATTTCCTTGCATGGAAGTACCAGAAAATAGCAGCTTTGAAAATGGCACGCAAGCTCTTGACCTGACTAAATCTGGTCAGTGGATGCCAACGGGAAGCTATGTAAAAGAAGGCAAAATGATCCAGTTTGATTGGAGTACTCGGGGACTGCAAGCAAACCCACGGAAATATCTCGTTATGTATCGAGTCGACCCACGTTTTCCTGAGCCACAATTATTTATTCAAACATATAATTATAAAACTGGCAAATATTCCTCCGATTTTAATTCCTTGCTTAAATATCAAACTGACCCCGCGCTAGAGTTTGCCCAAAGAATTATAGATTATACCAGTTATTTTAGCTTTAGCAGTCGTCCTAAAATCCCAGTTTATCAAGGGGACGTAGTGAATATTACTCTCGGCAGCATGGCAGAATTTTTTGCCGCTAATAGTGACTTTAGCAATGAATTAGACAGTAACGAACTATTTTTAACTTTAATTTATACAGTCAGCGGGATTGATAATAAGATGATTTACAGTTCCGCAGGTGCATGGTGTAGTGCTATAACTAGCGGCAATCCAACTCCAACTTCTGTAGTGTGCAGTAACAATACTTATAAAAACACTAGTGATTTACTAGGTCCGGCAGTCGGGAAAATTAATGAGCCAAGTTTTAATGCGCTTAAAAATAGTCTTCCTAGTTGTCCTGCAATTTCTAATACCAAAGAGCTTAATTCTTTGTGTTCTTACGATAAAGGGCGAGGGATGAAAATTAGTGTAGGCGGAAAGGTCATAAAAAAAGAAGAGATCTCTTTCATTCATTCTGCTTATACTAATGCTGATTTTTTGTATTATGAGGCTGACGCCTCGGGAAATCTTGATATTACGAGTAGCTGGCAAATTGCTGGTATGTTTGTTAATTTTCCTCAATTTATGAGCGATTGGCAAAAATACGGGCAACTCGCCAATCTCATGCAATTTGTCAATAGTTCAGAAACTAACCTGGCGCTTAATTTTTTGCATTTTGGTCGCTATGTGCTAATTGTAGAAATAGGTAGCGGCATCGATAGTGCGAGCTTTGAAGAGCAAAAAGCAATTAAAGTAGAATATACTATTACTGGCGATTCTGCCGCGCCATCTTCTACTGATTCGGGAATGCAAGTAGCCCAGCATTTTACTACGAATGCAGAGAGGAACGGGTATTTGTGGCTAAGGGTGATTAACCCTAATGATCAGGTACAGGGCTCTATAAATGTCAATTATTCTAATTACACCGGTAGCACTTGGTTTTCTACCACTATCGCTGATAAAATAGTTACTCCTTTAAGGAATGAGTTTAAAAAGTTAACCGAAAGCTTTTATAATTCATTGATAAAGAACCAATCATTGCAAGGAATTTATCGTCTATTGTTAACTATTTATGTAGTGTTATACGGTATATTTTATTTAGCAGGTGCCACTAAAGTTACCTTAACAGATATTATAATTAGAGTAGTAAAAATTAGTTTGGTAGTAGAGTTGTTTAGTCCAACTAGCTGGCAATTTTTTAATGATAATTTGTTTAATGCTTTTGTAGATGGTAGTGATTATTTAATGGGTAAAGTAGTGGGAGCGAGCAGTTCTACCACTAATATTTTTGGTTTTGTTGATCCAATCTTTGACAAATACACTAATCCGCGGATTTGGAGCTTGCTGCTGACTCAGCTGATGCAAATTCATAATGGGGTTGCTATTTTTGCAGTAATGACTATCTACGCTATTTTAATCTATTTCAGAGCGGTGTTAGAAGTAATAATAGGCTATGTTATAGCATTTGTCGGTCTGTCAGTAATGATAGGGCTTGCTCCTTTCTTTTTAACTTTTATGTTATTTGAGCAGACAAAAAGTCTTTTTAATAATTGGTTTTCTACCTTATTCAACTATATGGTGCAGCCAACTATATTAATGGTATTTTTTCTATTAATAGAGCAAATAATGTCGGCGCAGATTTCTAAGGCACTGGTGCGCGCTTGTTGGGATACCTTAATTCCTATCCAAATCAGCCTTGACCTTAATCATATAGGTATTCCAATGAGTTTCTCATTTGCTTTGCCTTTTTTGCCTGGTATTCCTTTTTATGTACCATCTTTAGATGAACCCACTAATATTAATTCATTAATGGCTACCGGCTCGATTTTTGCGGTCGCTACTTCATCTTTGCTATTTTATTCTTACTGTAAAATGTCATATGGGCTTGTAGATTATGTCACTATCGTCATATCGCAGTTAACGAATGTTATGCCAGCGAGAAAAGAAGGAGATTTCCAAAAGCCAGTAAATCCTACCGAAGATATTATAAATGATATAAGCAAATTCACCATCGATCCTCTTAAAGAAGCAGGGCAGAAAATTAAGGAAAAAGTTATAGATCAAAAATATCATGCTAGAAGAGAGGGTTCTCAGAAAAGTTATGGTAATAAAATTTTTGCTGGTTCAAGGCAGGATATTAAAAAAAATGAAGATAATACTGATAAATGAGTAAACCAATAATTTGGCTGTTTTTTATTATTTTTGTATTATCCGCTTGTACGGGCGATAACTGTATTGATGCGGATGATTTTGGCTTTGCGAAATTTACTATTTCATCCAGATATGAAGAGGAGGAATTGTACGAGCAGCAGCAAGATAACCAAATAGCGCCATGGCGTAATAGCGAATTTAGAGTGAATGGCGCGCCGCTAACTATAGTGGTAAAAACATGGAAACATGGAACGGATAAGAATAAATCCTGGGAGGTTTCAGCTTGGTGTGCTTGGTATGGCGAGAAAGATAATACTGCGACTTTGTCCACTTTTTGCGAGAGGTTGCAAGAATGCAAGTTTTATAATCAAATGTGCACCAATACTAAAGATGCGGAAATTACCAATGCTCCTTGTCTTTTTAAAAATGGGGTGGGTTTATATGCTTTGATGGCGGAGAAAGGAACAGATCCTAATTTATCGTTTGAGAAGCAACGATCTCCAGACGGCATTACCTTGCATCTTGGTGAGCCTACTCAAGGATATAAATTATATGATATTAGTCAAACAGGCGAGACCAGACCGGCTGGAGGAATTAATTATAATTATGAAGGCAAGGATAAGACTAAATATAATGATAATCCGTTATATTTTAAAATTTTAGATAAATTTTATGATGATAATAATGGGCAATATAAGATTGTTATTAAATCAGGAATTTGGGATAACCGGGAAGACCCAATAAGTTTCTTAACAAAATTGATAAAAGATCAGCTATTTGGTGATGATTACGGTCTAGTTAAGACGGTTTATCAAAATATTATTAAAAATCCAGCTTATCAGCTTTCCGTTTCTGCTCTATTAACCTTATACATCATCTTCACAGCTTTGTCTTATTTTACTGGCAATCTCAATGTCACTCATACTGAAATAATAATTAGAGTAGTTAAAGTCGGCATCGTTTCGGCATTACTGACTTCTGAATATAGTTGGTCGTTTTTTAACGATTATTTATATGTTTACTTTGTTGACGGGGTTGAAGAAATTTTAGCGATTATTCAAGATGCTGGCGCTGTAGGACCGGGTTCTACCAACATTTTAAATTTAATGTTAGCGCCCCAAACAATGGCAAAATTATTTGCGGTGCTTTTTGCGGAGTGGAACGGCTTTATTTATATAATACTATACTTTGTAGCTCTTTACTTTATTATATTACTAACTTTGCAAGGCACAATAATCTATCTGATAGCGTTGATAGCTATTGGTATGATTATAACTATGGGACCGATTTTTATATGTTTTCTGCTCTTTGGCATTACTAGGTCGCTGTTTGAAAACTGGTTGAGGCAGCTAATTTCTTACTCGCTGCAGCCTATTATATTATTCACAGGACTTGCTTTTATCGCAATAATCATTAGAACGGAGATTTATTCTACTCTTGGTTTTAGGGTGTGCAAACATGACTTTCCTAACCTTGGAACTATAAGCGAGATATTTGGCGGGTTTACTAATGATTTGGATTCTAGCATAAGCCAGTCGATATTTTATTGGTGGTTTCCTCTTCCGATTACGCACACGGATCCAAATAAAGATAAAGTGATGATCCCAGTGCCGCAAGACCATAAAAAAGATGACGGCTCTTACTGCGTTGCCTATGAATGTTTGGATGAAAGATTTGTTGAGCTGCCGTTTTTAGATCCTGATACAGATCAAGATAGAATAAACAGTTTTGCTAACGGCAATTTTGTTCATCTAGATGGGTTATTGCTGATTTTTGTTTCATTATATTTGCTTAGCAAGTTTAATGGACTTAGCGTGTCTATCGCCAGGTTCATTTCCAGTACTTCTGGCAATTTAACTAGCGTACAGAGTATGGGACAGCAGGCATTTGCTCCCATTAAGCGGCAATTTGACAAATTTACAGGGGTTGAAGTGGCGGGAAAAGCGATTGATAAGGCAAGAGAAGCCGTTTCCTCACGTGCTGCGGGCTTATATGAGAAGGTCATGATGGATCGGTTAAAGAAACAGGCTCTTGATCCTTCGTCTGCCAATGAAGCTGTGCTTGCCGAAGTAAAACGCAGTTATGGTATAGACTCGCGTGATGTTAAAGTGAATGCTATTAAGGATTATGAGCATGCTCTAGAGGAGAAGCTCAAACAGATAAACCCTAATTTGAGCAAAAAAGAACTACAAGAGAATTTAAGAAGGCTGACTGAAGGTGATTACCGTAGCCTCAAAGATAAGCTTGCTGCTGTTAAATTTGGTAAAGAAAAGGATTATAGTTCCTTAGCAGATCTTGATAAGAAACAAATTGATGAAATAATGAAAGCAAAATATAAAGATCAGAGTTTGCGAGAACTTTATAGTGATGCTAAATTTGCCCGCGATTTTCAACAATATTACGCTCAAGCGCATCAGGACTTATCGGAAAGAGGGGTTGGATTATTTGGCAAAAATATATCCGCGCTTAGAAGTTGGCAAGAGCTGAGCAGTAAGGTAAAAACAGAAGAGGAATTGAAAAAAGCGAGAAGAAGGAATATAGGGGAAAGGATGTATGCAGGGTATGAGGGCTTGAAAAGGGATTTGCTCACTAGTATAACTGGTGAGGAATTGCGCAATTCCTTAGAAGGAAGTTTAACCGGTGCAGCTTGGCACGACTTCAATTATAATGATCCGCGGCTTAGAACTTATAGCGAAGAGCTAAAAGACAATCAACGCAGCATTGAGCATCAGGAGCTGCAAGCTAAAATTAATCAAGAAACGATTAATGCTCAAGATGATGTGTTAAAGCCTGAGTATTTAGTGAGGCTTAGCCAAACTAGCAGAGATAGCGAGCGGGAATATTACGAGCAGCTATCTAAAGCTAAAATTGCTTACGAGGTTTATAGCAGCTTGACTGCCGGCGATGATCCCGTATTAATGGGCGATAAATTTATGCAGGAAAAGGCGCTTGACTCGCAAATGCGGGAAATGATTGATAACGCTTATCTAACCCAAGAACAATTTATTGAAAATGATAGATATGCACGTCGCCAAGAACATTATGAAATTATGAATGAGAAAGCTGCTGAATATATTGTAGAAAGTCACAATTTACTAACTGATTATTATCAGCGCGATGATATCAAAACTGACGAAATGCCAGATTTGCTTGAGCAGTATTATAATCAAATATCAGGTCAGAGTAACCAGCAAGAAATAGACAAGCTTAGGAAAGCTATGGAAGATTTTGAATATAGCCGACAAATCTTTGATAAGATAGAAGAAAGAAAAGAGCAAATCAGGGAAGAATTTGCAGGTCACATCCAGACTATTCATCGCTATCGTCAAGAGGCTAAAATGCCTGAATATAATGAAGGAATTGAGGTGAGTACTAGGAAACTAAGAACTATAGATCAACATTTGCGTAAGTTAAAATAAATTATCAAAGGATTATCTTAAAAAATGTTAGCATTGTTAATATTTATTATCGCTATTTTGCTGTCATTAGCAGCAGTTCTTTCAGCTACTGAGACTGCCATAACTGCTACTTCACCCGGTAAAATTCAAAAGATTAAATCTGAAGGTGATAAGAGAGCCGATATAGTATTGAGGCTTATCAAAATAAAGGAAAGGGTGATTAGCACTTTATTAATAGGATATAGTATTACTACTACTGTTTGTACTACTATTGCGACTGGTTTATTTATTAATATCATGGGAGATGATAGGGGGACTATTATTTCTTCAATAACCATGTCGTTTGTAATTATAGTTTTTGCAGAGGTAATTCCGAAAGCTATTGCGGTAGCAAAAGCAGAGAGAATATCAATGTTTACTGCCCCAATTATTGAGTTTTTAGTAGAGCTGCTGCATCCGGTAAATTACTTGCTCGGAATAATAGTGAAAATATTTTGTCTGACATTTAGAATTAATCTCAAAACTGAGATTTCTGGCGCGGATGAAGTGCGCGGAGTAATTGAACATCACCATTTAGAAGGAAATGTTTATAAATATGACCGCGATATGTTAGAGGGAGTGTTAGATATTCGGGATATGACCGTCTCTGAGATAATGGTGCATCGCAGTAACATGGTGACGATCGATATTAATCTTGAGAAAGATAAAATAGTAGAAGCGGCGCTATCAAGCTCCTATAGTCGCATACCAATGTGGAAAGGAAATAAGGATAATATTATTGGCATTTTAAATACTAGGGATTTATTAAGAGTATTATATAAAAATGGTAATGATCATCTAAAAATTAACCTCGACGAACTCATAACCCCGCCGTGGTTTATTCCTGATAACGCGTTAGTTATTCACCAATTGCATACTTTCCGAGAAAATAACAAGCATTTTGCCTGCGTAGTGGATGAGTACGGCGATTTGCAAGGTATTATTACTTCGGAAGATATTTTGGAAGAAATTGTGGGACCAATTCGCAATAAATTTGATAATTCTACTCAGTGTATGATTATTAAAAAATCTAGAAATGAGTTTATTATCAATGGCGCTACTACAATACGAGATATAAATCGTGAGCTAGATTGGAACCTATCAGATGAATATGCAAATACTATAGCAGGACTGATTATTCATGAAATAGAACGTATTCCAAATCAGGGAGAAGTGCTGGAAATTTTAAACTTAAGAATTACTATCCATAAGAAAGTTACTAATAGGATTGATACGATAAAAGTAAGGGTATTGCCAAGCAGTGATAAGTAAAATAGGGAATGTTCTACAGTTGCTTACTATACTATCTGCCAGCTCGGTAATAATACTGCAGATAATTTTTTATAAAGCTGGTAGACAAGTGGGTACGCGATTAGTGTTGCGATTTTTTTACTTTAGCTGCAGTTTGCCTTTACTGACTTTTTTATTGTTAGTGTATGGTTTTGTAGTTTTAGACTTTTCCTTGCAAAATGTATTTTTAAATTCCAGTACCCTTAAGCCGTTATTATTTAAAATTGCTGCCAGTTGGGCAAGTCATGAAGGATCAATTTTGCTGTGGTTTGCTTTGCTTAGTTGTATGAATGCGGTAAATATTTACTGTGCTGTTGGTAGTAAAGCAATTGTTCATTGCCAGATATTGATTGCCGCTATTATCAGCTTAATGTTTGCCAGTTTCATTTATTTTACCTCTAATCCTTTTTCTCCTCTTCCATTTGCTCCTTCGCAAGGTCTTGGCTTAAACCCAATATTACAGGATATCGCCTTAGCTATTCATCCTCCTATTCTATATCTCGGTTACGTTAGTTATGTCGTTCCTTTTACTATTGCTTGCAGTATCTTATTTAATCCTACGGAAGAGAATATAAGTTTATTAAGAAAGGCAAAGATATTTGGCAATTTAGGTTTGCTGGCGATGACTTTGGGAATTGGATTTGGCTCTTGGTGGGCATATAGAGAGCTAGGATGGGGTGGTTTTTGGTTTTTCGACCCAGTGGAAAATATCTCTTTAATGCCATGGCTATCGGCTATTGCTTTGCATCATTCATTATTAGTCACCCTCAAATCAAAGAGGTTGGTTTTTATGACGCTATCGCTTGCTATTCTTACCTTCACCTTAAGCATAATGGGGGCATTTTTAGTGCGTTCTGGTTTGCTTACTTCTGTTCATTCCTTTGCTTCTTCTTCTATCAGAGCAATATACATACTAGTAATATTTGTTTTAATTACTCTGCCAAGTCTAGTGCTACTTTTGGTAAGAGGTGATAAAGTTATTAAAAATCTACAATTATTTGGGTCTGGCTTATCGGTTAGGCAAAAAAGCATAATCGGAGCTAACGTTTTATGGCTAGCTAGCTTATTAGTTATGGTTGTTGCTACTCTTTATCCAGTTATTTATTCACTATGGGGCGGTAAGACCATCGCGCTGGATATTAATTATTTTACCAGCACCTTCATCCCCTTAATTATTCCATTATTATTGCTGGCAGCTTTAGTAGTGGAGAGAAATTATTATATTACTGCAATGCTTTTCTTAATTTCTATTATTGCGAGCTTTTTTATAAGCTATGATTGGCTAAGTAGAGCTGTAGTAGCCGCCGCTGCTTTTTTAGCTCTTCAAACTATCTGTTGGTTAGTGTTTCGCCTCTCTTGCAAGCGGATGTTAACAAGCAAAAAAGCAGCTATGGTCGCTGGTCATTTGGGCTTTGCCTTATTAGCTTTCAGTATTACTATTAATGTATCATTGCAACAGGAGAGCGAATTTGTTGGCAGAATAGGGGAAAAAGTGTCAACTGAGAGCTTTGTCATTAGCTTGCAAGATATTAAGTTTGCTCGCAGCAGTAACTATTATAGGCAAATTGCTGAATTTTGGGTGGAAGATAAAACTCATACAATAACAGTATTGAAACCCGAAAATAGGCTATATATAGTTGAAAAAAGCCTTACCCAGGAGAGTGATGTCTATTCTTATTTAACTCATGATTTATATGCTGTCTTAAATCGTATCGAGGGAGAGGAGATAGTGCACGCTAAAATTTATTATCGTCCTATGATTAGTTTTATTTGGCTGTCTATTATAATTATGGCGGGAGGGTTTTTAATTAGTTTATTGACAAAGTTCCCGGCTGTAAAAAGTTGTTGTCAAAGAACTGGCTGATGAATATATTCTGTTCTTAATAAATTTTGTCCACTTAAGTGATATATTATATAAAAAAGTTATTTTCGCATCCGAAAATTCAAGCGTTAGTATTTATGCTATTAAGCATTGCTAGCGCTGCTTCATTGCTGACTTATAATCCTTCTGACCCATCTTTTAATTTGGCAACTAATAAGCATTCTACAAATTTGCTTGGTTATTTTGGCTCTTACTTAGCTGATTTTCTCTATCAGCTTTTTGGATTATCCTCTTTTATTTTTCCAATCTGCTATTTTGTGTTGGGAGTCATTTTATATAGAAAAGGGGAAATTTCTTGGCTGTTTTTGAGAATCTTGGTAGTGGTCGCTATTGCCATAGTTTTAACCCCTTACTTTCATAATATTGAAGTAGTAGGAATGCCGGCAGGGGCTGGCGGCGCTCTGGGTATTATTATTGCTCCCTGGATTAATGATCTAGGAGTTGTTATTAATTTGAGCCCGTTTCTATTAGCGTGTATTGCTTTATTGTTATGTTTAGGGATAAGTTTTAAAGGCTTCTTAAATATATTGGTTATATGCAGGCAGAAGCTAGCAAATAAAATTATTCAGCCTCAATCTCTCGTTAAAGAAGTAAAAACACCTATTACTTTTAAAGAAAAGGAACAGAAGGTAAAGATATTTTCTAATTCTACTAATAACGGTACTGCTGTTAGTGAGTATGGTGCGCCTGTAAATCCTACTCTACCGCCGATTGAGCTTTTAAAAAATCTAGAAAATCAAAATATAAAACTTGAAAACAGCGCCCAACTTAAAGAAAATTCTGAAAAATTATTAACTGTTTTAGGGGATTTTGGGGTTAAGGGGCAGATTATTGATATTAGCCAAGGACCAGTAGTAACTTTATATGAATTTGAGCCGGCGGCGGGCACTAAGTCGTCAAGGGTAATAGGGCTTTCTGATGATATAGCTCGGTCTTTATCGGCTATTTCTACGCGAATAGGAACAATACCAGGAAGGAATGTGCTGGGTGTTGAGCTGCCTAATAAGCAAAGAGCCTTTTTTTGTCTGCGGGAACTAATAGAAACGCCACAGTATAGGGATAGCAATGGGAGTTTGCCTTTAATTCTAGGTAAAGATCTTGCAGGGAAACCATTTATAGTTGATCTAGCAAAAATGCCGCATTTACTAGTGGCTGGTACTACTGGTTCTGGTAAGTCGGTAGCTATTAATACGATGATTATGTCATTGCTATATCGCTATACGCCTCAAGAATGTAGGCTAATTATGATCGATCCTAAAATGCTGGAATTATCAATTTATGATAATATTCCGCATCTGTTAACGCCGGTAGTAACAGAGTCGCCTAAAGCAGTTATAGCGTTAAAATGGGCGGTTAAAGAGATGGAAAATCGCTACCGCTTAATGTCAAATCTAGGGGTTAGAAACATAGCTGGGTATAATGCAAAAATTATTGATGCCTTGAATAGCGGTAAAGTGCTAGAACGTACGGTGCAAACAGGGTTTGATCCAGAAACCGGTAAGCCAATATACCAATCTGTGCCTATTAATATGGAGAAATTGCCTTTTATTGTGTTGATTGTAGATGAGATGGCGGATTTAATGCTGGTGGCAGGCAAAGATATTGAAGCATCTATTCAAAGGCTAGCTCAGATGGCAAGAGCAGCTGGCATCCACATAATAATGGCTACTCAACGTCCTTCCGTAGATGTTATTACTGGAGTTATAAAGGCTAATTTTCCTAGCCGCATTAGTTTTAAAGTGATCTCTAAAATAGATAGCCGGACAATTTTAGGAGAGCAGGGCGCTGAGCAATTACTTGGCATGGGAGATATGTTATATATGGGCAGTGCCTCAAGCATTACCAGGATCCATGGTCCGTTTGTGGATGACAAAGAAGTAGAGAGAGTAACGGAGTATTTAAGGTCTCTTGGTAGTCCGCAATATGTTTCGGCAGTAGTAGAGCAACCAGAGGACGAAATAAGCGGCATTGAAGATTTAGGAGGAGAGGGAGATGATGAAGGAATTTATAGAAAAGCTTTGCAGATTGTAAGGTTAGAGCGTAAAGTATCTATCAGTTATATTCAGCGCTCTTTAAGGATTGGTTATAATCGAGCTGCCAATATTGTTGAAAGGATGGAGAAAGAAGGGGTGGTGTCTAGTCCTGGCTATACCGGCAAAAGAGAAATATTGCTTCCTGAGGAGTAATATCTGCTGCCAAACTTAGGAAAATTAGCTTATGAGCAAAAAGAAGGTCTGGGTATTAGTAGATAGTAGGGTAGGCAATTCTAATCAAGCTATAGCTCTAGCACAGGAGCTTAAGCTAGAATATGAATTAAAAAACATTTTATATAATAATATTCTTGCTTTTTTGCCTAATTTTTTATTAACCTTAAGACCCATACATATTCAGTTGCAGCAGTTAAAAACCCTGCAGGTCAGCGCGTTGCCAGATATTATTATTGCTGCGGGCAGAAGACTAGCTCCATTATCTCTTTACTTAAAGCAAAAATCTAACGGAAAAATAAAAACTATCCAAATAATGCGTCCTGCCATCACTCATGCAGCTTTTGATGTAGTAATTTTGCCTGAACACGATGTACAAGGCAATATTCCTCCCAATACCATTAAGATCATTGGCGCTTTGAATAATGTAAAAGAAAAAATAGCAATAGGAAAGCAACAATTGCTTGCTCATTATCCTCTAACTGCCAATTTCATTGCGGTGATTATAGGCGGTAGCAGTAAATCATATAATTTTGATAAAGATGATGCAGGTTCTTTTGCTGGCATATTAGCTAAAATAGCTGACAATCATTCTTTACCGCTTTTTATTAGCTTTAGTCGCCGTACTCCTGAGATAGTTAAGGAGATAATTAGAAAAGGTTTTTCTACTGGTAAGCACTTGATTTATGATCCTACCGTTGCTGGCAATGCTGTTAATCCTTACTTTGGTATGCTTGCGGGAGCTGATTATATAATTGCTACGGTTGACTCTATTTCAATGAGTAGTGAAGCTGCTTCAACTGGTAAACCGCTTTATATATTTTGCCCTGATAAATTTAAATTAAAAAAACATATTGAGTTTTTGCGCCACCTAATTGACTGCGGGGCAGCAAGAAGACTAGAGAATTCAATAGAATATTTAGAAAACTACGCCTACCAGCCTCTTGCGGAAGCTAAAAGAGTAGCTAAGTTGATTAAAGATAGTTTGCATTTTTAAGAAAAAAACTATACACCACAACCTTGTTAATTGAGGATGAGGCATTAATTAAGTATTTCGCTTGGATCAAAGAGGAACTGGAACTCTTTCCACACTTGATAACGTTCAACATCGAGACCTTTTAGTGGACTTGCTTGTCTTACTGCTCTAAGGGTGCTATCAGCTAAGGCTTGACAGATGCTGGCAGATACATTACTACATATAGTTTCGCTAATCTTTACTTGTTTGACGCTACCATCTTGCTCGAGGGTTATATATACCAATATTTTAGCTTTCTCAATATCTTGGGCACCAATTGGAATATTTCTCCAGCTATCTTCTATTTGCTTTTTTATTAAAGCTTTCTCGCTAATCGAGAGAGGGAGTTCCTCATTATAATTGCCTTTTGAGTCTTGCTCATGACTTCCTTGTTTTTGACTGTGTTTATCAGATTTGTTATTGTTGCCTTCTGATGCTTGTTCTAAGTTCTTAAGCAGTGAATCTAAATCGTTAACAACTGGTTTTTTTTTATTTTTAGCGGCTTTATCTGTTTTAATAGGACTAGTCGGCTTATCTTCTTTTTTTTCCGCTTTCTTTGATGGGCTTTCTTTCTGAACTTTTGGCATCTCTTTTTTGGCGATATTTATTGCTTCTTTTGAAGGTTGGTTGTCAGTCGCTTCTTGCTTTTTTTCTATCGCCTTCTCTTCTATTTTCTCTTGCTTAGGCGTCTGCACCTTACTTTCTTCGGTATTCTCTATTTTACTCTGCTGAACTTTCTTAGCTTCTGCATTTTCAATTGTTTTTTCTTTATGCTTTTGTTGATTAGGAACATTAGAAATATTGCTGACTGGTAATGATTC
>JACCDN011119728.1_pt1 | contig 13463 bp, 2 predicted proteins | sample 7441691 | NCBI WGS metagenome assembly JACCDN01 (sample SAMN15323439, study PRJNA562643) | freshwater metagenome | isolation source: river surface water | place: USA:Blue River Watershed | collected 2017-08-16 | reverse complement strand
GCATCTATCATTCGACCATCCGCTAACGGGTGAGCCAATGGTCTTTGATTCGGCCACGCCGTTTTGAGGCCCATATCAGCCTCTCAACCCACCACAAATAACGCGCATAATGTTTATTATGTAAAGTAAAGAATATGAGTAAAAAGGACGGTCTACGCCCCACTCACATACCAAAAGAAAAAGGCCAACCCCGAAGGATTGGCCTTTCTATTTGGAGCGGCAGAAGAGTCTCGAACTCTCGACCTATACCTTGGCAAGGTATCGCTCTACCAACTGAGCTACTGCCGCAAAACCTGGAGGCGCGAGCCGGAGTCGAACCGACCTACACGGATTTGCAAGGAGCTTGGCTCACCACCGCACCCCTAAAATCTCTAACGGATTGAATTCTACACAATCTTGATGAACTATTGCAAGAAATCAAAGTCAGTTCTTACTGATCTTCGATTCTGCGCGCAGCTTGTAGATGAGTTCGGACCGTTGTTGCTGCATCAGCTGCTGACGTACCTTGCTCTGGGCCTCAGACAGTGTCGGAACTTTAAACGGGCGCTTCTCGTCTACTTTCACGATATTCCAGCCGGATTGCGTCTTAATTGGGCTCGTTACACCACCTTTGTTGAGTTTTGTAACGGCGGTGCCAATTTCAGGGTTGAGTTGGTTGGGCAATACCCACCCTACTACCCCACCCTGGGCTTTAGATGGGTCAATGGATTTCTCTTTCACCAGCTTTTCAAACGATGCGCCTTTCTTAAGCTGCGCTGATATGGCATCTGCTTCCGTCTGTGTTTGTACAGTAATCAGCGAAACTTTGTATTGTTCTTTCACACCAGCCTGTTGGAGCTGGGCAATGTCTCGTTCGTACTGAGCCTTAATCTGTTCGTCGGTAATTGGGTGCTTTTTGTTGTAGTCGATCAGAAAGAGTTCAATCAGGAAGTTCTGACGAATCTGTGACCAGGCCTGTTTGGCTTCTGGTGTTTTATCAAGGCCTTCTTTGATCGCAGCTTGAGCCAGGACTTCTCGGTTGATGAGCTCATCATTAATAGCGTTGCGCAATTCCGGAGAGTCTTTCTGCCCTTGGCTTAGCGCCTGGTTTAGCGTCTGATTGAATTGGCTGTCAGGAATAGCGGTGCCATTTACGCTGGCTACATCTTGGGCAAATACAGGTTGCATGCCAATCATGAGGCCAGTTATTGCCATAGCCAGGTTCGTCCTTTTGACGTTCATATCACAACTTCTCCGTTTGGTTTCTTAGAATGCATATTTGATGCCACCGGTGACACCGTAGTTGCGGTATGCGTAGCTTGCGTTGCCATAGTCATAGTCTAGGGTGAAGTACCCTGACACTCGTTCCCCGCCAAATACCGAACCGACCTTGTATAGCATGGCGTTACCAAGATTGGGCGACCCACTGAAGAAGACGTTGACGCCCTGCCCGCTGTAGTTGGCACCCATCTGGCCATTCTGTTTGGTTTCAGCCATCCAGGAGGCGCGGACGAAGGGGCTTATCTTGATGCCGCTTTCGGTCATGTGGTTTCCACTGAACTCCAAGCCTGCAAATACAGGCACTGCAGTGTTGTCGGTAGCTGAGTAGTTAAACCCGGGGCCTAAATTACTAAAGTTATCCTGGGCTCCTTTTTGGTGGATGTAGGTGGGTTGTACGGCAACGAAGGGGGTTACCTTCATGTTACTGTTCTCCCGTCGGAAGGGTTCAAAGTCGTATCCGGCTTCAACCCTGCCTGCGGCAACGTAACTCATGATGTTGACATTGGTGTTGCTGTTGAAGTTCATGCTTTGCAGCTGACGAGTAAAGTTTGTATTACCGCCCCCCAGATACCCCGTACCGGAAATGTAGGCGCGATCCCCTCGCCCCATCCCGTAGAAGCTCAGGCCGACGTTGGTGGTGTTACCCGGGGTAATGGGGGTAGGCGCACTGTTGTAGCTGTAGCTCGACCCAGAGACGGTGACACCCAGTCCACCCATGATATCCCGACGGTCGTTCTCCAGTTCGTAGGCGATGGTTCCGCCAACGATGCGGTCTGTGAGGGCATTGCTAAAAACGTTGCTCTGAAAGAAGGCGACCCAGGGGCCGCTTCGCCCACCACCAATGAGGCCATCATCGTTAGCAGCATCGACAAGGCTATTGCCTGACTTGGCCATGGCATAACGCTTGGGCTGAATAAATGCAGCTATGCGAGAGGATTTTGCAGTGGCAGTGCTAACGCGCCAGTCATTCATACGATCGGTATAGGAGCCGATGCCCTGACTGACGGCCTGGAACATGACTTGGGGTACCGCCTGGATAGCCGTACCTGCCAAACCGGTGTATGCCTGGTCCAAGTTAGCGACGGTCGTCTGTTCAACCAGCTGGGCAGTCGATGCCTGGAAGAAGGCGTTGCTCCCGGCGCTCTGGTACTGACCAATGGCCTGACCGACTTGGCTGCCAAATTGTGACAGGCCAGCTGGCGCAAAGTTGGCCGTCGAACTCATTGTGACGCTGTTACCATTTCGATTCAATGCATAGCTCATGATCGCACTGTTTTCTTCTATGCCTAGTCCATTAGACACAGTCGAGAGCCCTAACGGCGCACTCGATACAAGCACTTGCGTTTCGATCGTGCCCGGACGAATCAATCCTGAATTAACGAGAACGGGGCGAACCTTACCTTCAAGATTGAACTGCGGGCTTGTCGTAATATTATGAATATCTGATGTGCCTGCTGCAAAATCTAGGCGAACACCCAGACTCCCCGTGGCGGTCTGTACCAATGATTCTGTGTGCATAATTGTTGCCGTACTCTGTTCAAGCGGATGACTAAACTGTACGTAACCCGAGTTGCTCAAGACACCGTTACCCAGATCAGGCACGGCTGACAAGTACATGCGACCACCGACCGCGTTCGTAATATTGATATTGCTTCCTGAGTTCAGGATTTGGCCAGACATGACCCCATTATTCAAAAAGTCAGTTGTACCACCGGCACCCCGAATATCTACAGCGACATCCGTATCAGCATTCGCAACCGCAATGATGCCGTCATTACGTAAAGAGTTCACCAAACCATTCAAAACAATCGCAGTTGCCCCACCCGAAGCGATTACAGATGCGCCACGGCTAATCGTTACTGCTGGATCCGCCGAACCCGACACCGTATTTGTCGCAAGAATACCCTTGGCTCCGGCACCACTTACCTGAATCTGTGAATTATTGGTAACTGAAACCAATCCGGCCGTGCCACTGCCCCCACCCGTGCCTTCCGTCACACCATTTTCATTAATCATGAGACCACCACCGCCAGCTAGCGATTGGGCAACGACACCGTAGGCACCCGCACCAGTCGTGGTGATTGGTGCATTAATTGTTACGTCCACATTACCGCTAGAGCCAGAGCCTCCTGTAAACGTTGGCGTAATACTGCTAATTCCAGAAGTTACAAGCGCGCCACCGCCACCACCTACCGACTGCGCCAGCACGCCAATCGAACTTGCACCGCTTGTATTGATCGCAGCCCCAACAGTCACACTTACCTGCCCACCATTACCCGAGCTATCGGTTGAGCCACCTACAGTCACGCTAGTAGCGCCTGTTGCGCTTGTCGTAGACTGGCTAACTAGTCCGGCAAAACCACCGCCACCGCCAATAGACTGAGCAACAATACCCATTGCTGCCGGGCCGCTTGTATTGATTGCACCTGTCTGGTTGACCGTCACTGAAAGACCATCGCCCGAGGTTGCAGATGCCCCCCCGATTTGACTGCTATTCAATGATAGTGATCCGCCAGAAAAGGTTGTTGCACTGATACCGCCCCCTCCAGCTACCGACTGGGCCATGATACCGACAGCATTGGCGCCCATCGTCGTAATCGGGCTTGACGAATCCACGGTAACACAGGGGCTTGATGTGCCAGACGGGCACGCCACACTCGATGTGGCCGGACTGCCTGCGGCAGTGGCAGTAACGCCACCCAGACTCAGCTGGTAAGTATTACTACCAGTTGTGCCAGAATTCACATAGGTGTTGGAAATACCACCACCGCCACTAATCGACTGCGCAATAATGGCCATCGAATTGTTACCCTGGGTTCCCAGTGGATTGCCGGAAGTAGTAACACTCACGGTGTTGCTTACCCCACCGCTCCCACCGGTAGAACCCAAGGCATGTGAAATAGAGTTTGAGGCAAGGCCGAATGAGTTATTGTCGCTAGTACCACCGCTACCGCCACCGCCACCAATCGACTGGGCGACCAGTGCCCCGGCATTATTGCCTACAGTACTGATCGCGGCCCAGGTGGTAACGTCAACGGCTTTTGATAAGCCACCATCACCGCCGGTAGCACCCAGTGCCAGATTGAATGTCGACAAGTTACTGGCAGGACCCGATGAACTGCTACCCCCATTACCACCACCGCCTCCGATCGACTGAGCCAGAATGCCCTGCGAGCCATCGCCAGTTGTAGAAACATAGAACGCGTTAGCCACCGTTACGGCACCACCATCGCCCCCATTACCCGAGGAACCACCCAGCGCCAAACCGACTGTCTTGGTGTTGTTGTTTGAGGATGAGTTATTGGTCTGTGATGCGCTTGACCCGCCATTACCCCCACCACCACCAATCGACTGGGCAAGGATGCCCTGAGAGTTAGAACCAGATGTCGTCAAGTTAATGCCGTTCGTAGGCGCTGGTACCGTACTTCCTGTTGCAGTGTTGTAATCCTGATAGGTTGAAGAAACATAAACCGTATTTGCGTTCCCACCACCCGAGCCGGAACCCCCAAGGCTCAACATGGCATTTAAATTACCACCATTACTACTGGTGCTGCTGGAGGACCCACCATTACCCCCCCCTCCTCCAATAGATTGGGCAAAAACACCTTGTGCGTTATTACCACTGGTTGAGATATTCTGGATTGCATAAAGACTCACTGCGCCCCCAGTTCCCCCACTGCCACCGGTTCCACCCATTGACAGGCTTACGGCCGTTTTACCTCCCGAGGCGCTCGATTGGCTTGAGCCCCCATTACCGCCACCACCTCCGACCGACTGCGCAAACACTGCTATCGCACTATCTCCAGTCGTTAGAACGCTACCATCCAATTCTACGGTTACGCCCCCTGCAGAATTACCACTTCCTGCGTTAGAACCCATAGCTAGGCTGAACGCTGCATCACCGCTACTGCTGCTGCTTGTCGAACTAGATGACCCAGCATTACCGCCACCACCACCAACCGATTGAGCCATGACACCCATCGCATTCGACCCTGAAGCCTGTATAGAGCCAGTCGAATTTACGGTGACATCACCGCCGGCACCGCCACTACCCGCATTAAGACCCAAAGCCATATTAGCGTTATAAGCTCCGCCGTTGCTGTTAGAGGTTGACGAACCCGAGTTACCACCGCCCCCCCCCACGGATTGTGCAAAAATCGCCGAACTACTGGCGCCACTCGTTATAACTTGTGAATGATTAGTGACGCCCACAGTCCCCGCGTTACCGCCTGCACCACCAGAACCACCAAGGCTGGCAGCCATTGCAACACCACTATTAGCTTGTGCAGATGTCGTTCCTTGGCTGGTACCTGCTGCACACGTTGTGGTTGACGAAGGTACACATGTATTTCCAGAATTAGCCGTGTTAGATGTGCCATTCGTGCTGTCATTATTCGACGAAGTCGGCGCTGAGGCCGAAACTGATGCAGCACCACCATTGCCGCCGCCACCGCCTACAGATTGCGCAAAAATGCCGTAGGCATTAGCTCCATAGGTACTGATGAGTGCAGTCGTACCTGTATTACTCACGCTCACCGCCGCACCTTCACCTGCGGCACCCCCCAAACCACCCAGACTAAATGCAAGCGCATTGCTGCCACCACTTCCGCTTGTTACAGTCGATGAACCACCGTTACCCCCACCGCCACCGACGGATTGAGCAAAAATTGCACTGGCATTGTTACCAAAAGTGTATACAGAACTGCTATTGTTCACAGAGGTTTGGCCTGCATCACCGCCTGTGCCGCCATTACCACCCATTGCCAGGGATATACTGTTTTTACTGCCATCAGCGTTACTGCTCGTTGATCCGCCGTTACCGCCGCCGCCACCCACCGATTGCGCAAAGATACCCACAGAACTGTCGGCCAAACCTAGTGCCGCATAACTCTGTGAAGCCTGCTGCCAGGTTTGACTGCTCGTTGCTGCCTGATAGCCCGTTGCAATCAGGGCGTAATTATTCACAAGCACGTTATTCGCATAACCACCTGAGCCACCAAAACCACCAACACTCATGCCAACTGCTGTGCCGCTATCAGCGCCGGCCTGACTGCTGTTTTGCCCTGTTGCTGTATTGCCCGCTGTCGATGAGTTAGCACTGCCAGACGTTGTTGGTGCCGTTGAACCCCCTGTACTTGCATTGCTGGCACCTTGGGTGCCAGCCGCTACCGTTGAAGATGCATTGCTGGAGCCACCATTCCCCCCGCCGCCGCCTACGGACTGGGCATAGATACCGGCCGCATTACTACCGCTTGTCGTAATCTGCCCGTAGTTGGCAACATCGACAATAGTCAGTGGTGTCGAATTGGTTCCATAAACACCTGCGCTACCACCATTACCACCCCACCCACCAATGCCGAGAGTCACTGCGGCAATACCACCCGGATTCGTTGAAGACGACGTCGTACTCGAACCCCCACTACCACCACCTCCTCCAATGGACTGAGCAAAAATGCCATTGGCGTTGCTACCCGTCGTTGCTAGTTGACCATGACTCGTTACTTGTGCCAAATCGGATGTACCACCCGTGCCACCAAAACCGCCTACAGATAGCGCAGCAGAATACTTGCCTCCATCAGCATTGGCACTGCTAGATCCCCCGTTGCCACCACCTCCTCCAATGGACTGCGCAATGATGGCGTGTGCCAAGTCACCGGTGGTTGTTACAGAAGAAGAAATTGTGGCAGTTACCTGATCCGCCGTTCCACCAGATCCCCCAATGCCCCCAACTGACATAGACGAAGACACGCCACTATCTGGAGCAGCTGAAGAATTGCTGGTCGGGTTTGATGTTTGTGTCGTAGAGTTAACCAAACTAGTTGCCAGATAACTTGAGGCCTGATTACCAATAGTTGTTGGCACGCCGTTTTGGGTCATCGTTTGATCAATTTGTGCGCCAACCACTGAGGTTAAACCACTTTGGGCGCTCCCCGGGGTCGATGAAACAGACGAGGCGCTGGCACCACCATTACCGCCACCGCCCCCAATTGACTGGACTGCAACACCATAAGACTGTTGTCCGCTTGTAGAGATACTACCACCGGCTTGCACCTTAACAGCCGCACCATTACCACCCTCGCCACCCCAGCCGCCAAGCGACATACCAACACCATATTGATTACTGGATGACGAACTTTGCGACCAGCCACCGTTACCACCGCCACCACCAATAGATTGCGCGAGAATGCCTGCCGCATTCATTCCGTTTGTCATAATCGAGCCAGTGGTCAAATTTTCATTGGCATTGACATTTACGACGCCACCCGTGTTCCCCCCGGTGCCACCACTACCCCCTATCGCCAAGGATACGGAACCCTGCCCGGCAATAGCATTTGATGTGGCATTGCCCCCATTGCCCCCATTGCCCCCAATTGATTGTGCAAGAATGCCAACTGAACCATCTGCGGTTGTTGTTGATGAGACACCATTGCTCGTCGTCGTCAGAGCGGCTGCCGTATTGATGTTGCCGGTCTGGGATACGGTGACCCCCGCTCCCACACCACCAACGCCACCTGGCCCACCAATACTGACAGCGCCTGCAAACGATTTGGTACTCGCAGTATCTCCAATGGCAAGACTTTGGCTTGTGGCCCCATTACCACCATCACCGCCGATCGACTGTGCAAGAATACCCATCGCATTAAGGCCTGCAGTGGTTATGTTTGAAGAGCTGCTGACCTGTGTTGTATTTGCAGTGCCGCCACCGCCACCATTTGCCCCGATCGAAACACTGATCGGCACCGCGTCAGAACTTGCTGCAAAGGCACCACTCGTTGAAGAACCGCCGTTACCACCATTACCCGCAATAGATTGAGCAACCAGACCACTTGAATTGTTGCCAGTGGTCGTAATAATTGCATTGGTAACCGTTGATATGGTGACTTGCCCAGAAACGCCACCACTACCCCCGGTTCCTCCAAGAGCAACGCTGATGGCACCTGATTCCTCTGCAGCAGAATACGAAGCCGAGTACCCCCCATTGCCCCCATTCCCACCGATCGACTGCGCCAGAACAGCGCTTGATTGTTGCCCATTGGTTTGAATATTGTAAGTAGCAGCAGAACCCGGATAGCTAATTGCAATATTAACGTTATAGGCTGTACCACCGTTAGCGCCACCACCCCCCAATGCAGCACTTCCAGCTACCGAGGAGCCAATACTGCCAGAGATAGCATTACCTCCGTTGCCGCCACTCCCCCCAATGGCTTGAGCAATAATCGCACCGGCTTGATCACCGAACGTTGTAATACTGTTCGTATTCGTCACATCAACCGCCGTAGGCGTGGTGGTGGCGCCTGACGCTAAAACACCTGCCGCTCCACCCGCGTTCCCACTAGCGCCGATATTAGTGGTGAATGAAGCGCTTTCAGCAACAGAAACACCGTAGCTACTTCCTCCATTGCCGCCAGAGCCACCTATGCTCTGCGCAAGAATCCCCATGGACTGAGCGCCGGCAACATTAATAATGCCAGCATTCGTAATACTGACGCCCCACGAACTACCGCCCGATGCGCCATCACCACCAACATCCAGCGTTATTGAAGCATCACTAGATAAACCACCACCCGCACTTGAACCACCATTACCACCGTGGCCGCCAATACTTTGAGCCACAATACCGCTTGACTGAGTTGCTAGTGTTGAAATGTTATTTGTATTCAAAATCGTTACAAAACCGGCAGTACCACCAGAGCCACCCCCACCCCCAATGTTCATCGAAGGACTTGAGCTAACAGAAAGTGAACCACCAAAGCTATTGCCCCCGTTACCGCCGTTACCTCCCAAGCTTTGCGCTAGGATTCCCGAAGATTGAACTCCGGAGGTTGAAATGGTTGCGCTGTTTGATAGTGCGACAGCACCTAACCCAGTAGGTGCATAGACATAGTAATAAGCTGTGCCATACAACGGCGTGTCGGTACAACTTTGGGTGCCACCGGAGCATGTCTCCTCAACACCTATTTGTACATATTCATCATATGTGCCTAAAAACAGTGGGTTTTGAATGCTCGTACCAGAAGTTCCACCGATTCCTCCATTAGCGCCGAGGGCAAGGTTAGCAGCGGTAGCAGCAGCACTTCCACTTATTGCCATGCCGCCATTTCCACCTGAGCCGCCTAAAGACTGTGCAATCACACCCACTGACTGATCCGACAAAGTGGCTATTGATCCGGAAGCTGTAACACTCACTAGATCCGAATTTCCCCCGCCCGAACCATTTCCGCCAATACTTGTGGCCAATGCACCCCCAAAAGAAGAGGCGGTACTTGAAAACGCCATCCCCCCGCTGCCGCCAGAGCCACCGATACTTTGTGCCAGAATGCCTGATGATAGAGCACCATTCGTTGAGATCGATGCAGTCGCGTTAGCAGGTATTGGTGGTGGTGGCGGCGAATCGCTTGTGGTGGTAATTGTCGGAATTGGAGCGCCCAGAGTTACATTTATGGTACCCGCTGTACCGCCTCCACCACTATTACCGCCAATGCTGGTAGACATATTCTCATCACCAGACAACGTTCCGGACGCTGCAAAGCCTCCATTCCCGCCGGCACCGCCCAAGCTTTGCGCAATAATACCTGTCGAGAGTTGACCCTCGGTGGTAATGGTTCCGGTGGATGACACAGTAACTGTCGAAGCACTGCCACCCGCAGCACCAGAACCTCCCATGCTCAGGGTACTGGCGACAGAACCCGTTACGGCAGCACCTACGGCAAATCCACCATTACCACCACCACCGCCAATCGACTGCGCCAGAATACCGGGGTTGTTACCAGGGCTTGTGCCATTGGCAGCAGCATTATTGTTGTTAGTAATAATAGATCCGCTATGGTCAACATAGACTGACCCAGCATTCGCACCTGTACCGCCCGTGCCACCAATAGAAAATCCGAGACCGCCCATGCCTAGGGAACCCGTCGCCGAAAAGCCCCCGTTACCACCACCACCGGCAATAGACTGAGCAACAATCGCGGCCGCGCCACCACCCGTGGTCATCAAGTTGCCGGTATTCGAAACCGAAGCCTGGGTGCCAATCGTATTACCACCTGCGCCACCCGAACCACCAATGGCTACATTGGCCGCCAATGATAACGATGCACCAGTAGTAATTGAAAAGCCACCGTTACCGCCACCGCCACCAATCGACTGAGCAACAAGCGCGCTAGCCGCGCTACCATAAGTTGTTATGGCACCATCATTGTTAACCTGTGCGTACTCGGCAGACTGACCTGCCCCAGCCGAGCCCCCAATACTGAGGCCAATAGATGCATCCCCGGAAATCGTTGCGCTTATACTGGAACCACCGCTACCGCCACCGCCACCAATCGACTGCGCCAGAATACCAAACGAGCGATCGCCTGAGGTTGTGATCTGTGCTGCCGGCACATTGACCGTTGAAGACTCCTGTGTAACCGACGTATTCTGATTCTGTGCCACAACGGTCCCACCGATGCCCCCGGTTGCACCCGTGCCACCCATGGCCAAGCCCAGAGAAACACCTGCAGACATGGAACCCGAAACCGCGTTACCGCCATTACCGCCGCCACCACCAATAGATGCCGCGACCATACCCGGCGAATCCGAACCAGTCGTCGTAATATTGACGCCTGCAGTTGATGCATACACATTATTACCAGCACCGCCAGAATTGCCAGAACCGCCATAGGAAGCATTAACGCTAGCATCAACCGATGCAGAAAAACTCAGAGCAAAACCACCGCTACCGCCACCACCACCAATCGACTGCGCCAAAATACCAGCCGATCCTGGGCCAGCAGTGCTAATGATTGAACCAGCCGCTGGTGCCGTGATGGCGAATGTACCGTTAGCACTACTGCAAGCCCAAGTAATACTCGAGTTCGGGCAGTTGACTCCCACCAGATTGGCGCCACCACCTGTTCCACCCGTACCACCGCCTGCATATCCGTAGGCATGTGTAAAGCCAACTGAAAGCGCAATAGCACCACCGCCGGAGCCACCACCACCACCGATCGACTGTGCTAGAAGGCCCTGAGAGTTCGGCTCAATCGTGACGATCGTTCCGGTATTGGTCGCATATACAACGCCGCCACTACCACCATCTCCACCAGCGCCCCCCATAGCTAACCCGGCGCTAGAAACCGGGGTGCTTGTGGAAATCCCCATACCCCCGTTACCACCACCTCCCCCAATTGATTGAGCCAATACACCAAAGGCTCCACCATTACTTGCGTAGGTAGCTGCAGCCGAACTATACCCAGAACAATTACCACTGCTATCAACAGAGTTGCATGAACCGCCTGTATATATTTGACCCGTATTAGTGGCATAAACGGCATCTCCAGAGCCGCCGCCACCTCCAGAACCGCCGATTGCTACATTTGAGGCAGTTGCCAAACCACCAGAGCCGCCGCCACCGCCCACACTTTGTGCATACAAGGCTACCGAAGAATCCCCACCCAAAACAATAACACCCGCATTATTAACCGTTGTAGCAGCACCATTTGCCGCATTACCTCCATTAGCGCCAATAGCAGAAAGACCGCTGCTTGAGCCAGCTGCACCGCCGCCACCGCCCACACTTTGCGCCAAAATGCCGAATCCACCATCCATTGCGGTCTGCAAATTCCCTGTGTTGGTAACCGTTACAGCTTGAGCCGGGCCACCATAGCCACCGGAACCGCCACCAGCTCCCCCCAGTCCCAGCCAAGCCGTGCTGCCACTCCCACCGCTACCCCCATTACCCCCGATGCTTTGCGCAAAGATCGGGATGCTGCTTGAGGTATTAATCACTCCGCTATTCGTTACCGAGACCGTGCCACCTGACGCACCCACACCACCAGGGCCTCCAGAAGAGCCCGTGGGAACGAGAGCCCCACTAGATCCGGTAATTGGCACGTAGTAACCACTACCGCTGCCACCTGCACCTCCATAACCCCCAGCGCTCTGCGCCCAGATGCCATAACCACCCGTACTGGTGGTAGTTATGCCCACAGAATTTGTCACTGAAACTGAACCACCTGCTCCACCAACACCACCCGCGCCGTTATTACCACCCTGTAATGAGTTTCCGCCATCACCACCATTGCCGCCAACAGACTGAGCAAATATGCCTACACCAATAAAACTTGACTGCGTAATTGGAGGTGGACTTTGGGATTCACCAGTCCAAGACGAAGTCTGGGTATCTGTAGTCGTAAAATTGGTGGTAACGGAACCACCAGGAGCCCCGGCACCACCATTACCACCGTTATTCCCTGGGCAAGAACTGTCACTGTCGCTCCCACCATTACCGCCGGCACCGCCTTGACTAGTAGCTACAATACCGTTGTAAACGTTGTCAATCTGATAAGCATAACCGTCAACCGTCAAAGGTGCAGGCGCCAGACCGACGCCCGTTGTATTACTGCCGCTCGGTTGCCCAACGCCAGCCTGGCCATTACCAGGGGTACAATTTCCCTGGTAACTTAATGTATTCCCATCGAAATAATAATTGGAGTCATTCCCCGCATTACCTGTAGTCCCGTTCGATGAGCCAGAATACATCGTGGGCGAGCCTACCGATGCTGCGGTCAAGGATTGCGCATTCCCCACTGTCGGAAAGACATAAACTAAGCCAATTACAGTTGTGAGTATCGTATGGGCTAGGCGTAAATAGTACATAAGACAATTTCTAATGACGAGACCATCCTAAGATACAAAGGTGTCTTGTTTCAACCAATAGATAAAACCCATCTTTTTGTAACGTTTCGTAACAGACTGAAAAAAATTCGCTTTCTTGTTACGATAAGCCACAATACAAAAAAATGGAGTTGGCGTGATACAGAAGATTCTGGTAGTTGATGATGACGAACGCCTCCAGGGACTTTTGGCACGTTATCTATCGGAACAGGGCTATAGCACCGAGACAGCTGCTGAATGGCCTGAGATGCAACGACTCATTCAGCGTCACACTTTTCACCTGTACATATTAGATATCAACCTGCCAGGTAAGACCGGTCTGCAGATTTGCCAACTCCTTCGAACATCAGGCGACCAAACGCCTATCATCATGCTCACCGCGCGTCGCGGGGAAGTGGATCGCATCATTGGTCTTGAAATCGGTGCCGATGATTACTTGGCAAAACCATTCAATCCCAGAGAACTACTTGCACGCATACGGTCTGTACTTCGTCGTAACCTTAACGTTCGAACTAATGCTCACACGACAGAAAATTTTGTGTACACAT
>JACCDN010705026.1_pt1 | contig 13465 bp, 8 predicted proteins | sample 7441691 | NCBI WGS metagenome assembly JACCDN01 (sample SAMN15323439, study PRJNA562643) | freshwater metagenome | isolation source: river surface water | place: USA:Blue River Watershed | collected 2017-08-16 | reverse complement strand
GGCACCATCACGGACTATATAGACCTACAAATTTACGTTTAGCAAAAGCTGATGAATCACAAGCAATGACACCCTCAGGACACGAAGCTGTCACTACACTCAGAGGTGAAGAGCAAGTTAATATCATTTCACCTTGGGAATACAGAGTAGATCAACATGACGCCATGGCCAATATTTACAACGCCTTGGGTGCCTACATGAATAGCCGAACATTCAGGCTAGCATATAACCACTATGTCGCTGGTGAGATGGATCAAAGCACACTTTTCAATGAATTAGTAACATACAATCCTCGGGCCCATCATATTCTCCAAAGAATTAGACATGGTGACACAATCACTTTTGGCACCAATAGAGCAGGGAATATAGTTATTCTCTCATGGTACAATGCTGAAATGATCAACATGCTAGCCGGGGAACCTGCAATTGAGATTAGAATCAACAGACTAGCAAACTTGGGCGAATTTAGCCGATCATCAACTGCACTGGCTCGCAATACACCTCACACCACTACTCCTCAAGCGGTAACAGTGGCAATGCTCAATCCTTCTTTTGATCAAGGAGAATAAGAACACATTCTCAACATTGTCATTTTCAATTTTTACTTTAGTATGACAAGGCAATAAAGTTTGTATGGTAGAAGACCAAATGGCACGAGCCGAGATGTTGGCTGATGTACGATCACGACTATTCAGTAGGTATCCTTATCTAAAAGGAAACCATCAAGCACAACTGGGAAAACGTATTACTGATCGCTGGGACCTCTTTGATACTATGAGTTTTGAAGAGCTCCCCCCTCGGGTGCAAAAGTATATAAAAAATAAACCCGGAACAGTAATAGTAGATGATTTTGGTAATCCGCTCATCACCATTTACCCTGACCAAAGACCATCTTCTCAAAATGAGCTTCCTCAATTAAAAGACCCAAAAGAAGTGGCATTTGCTCGAAAAGGGGCATTTGCAAAAATAACCCCCGTCATTACAGAACTGAAATTGATCAATGGCCTAGTCCGATACCAACGCATGGGACGGAAAAGATGTATAAACCGACATGATCCTCTCATGCTAGGTCAATTCAGACGCGAACAAGCAATGGCTTCACATATATTGGGACTTTTTGATCAAGAAAAAGAACCACAACCAATTGCCAAGCCACTAGTGATTGGCAAAGACGAGATACTCTATGAATGGTGGACTGACAATGAAGGGCATACGCATAATTTAGCGGATAGTAGCCTTACTCCAGGTGAATATTTACGCTGCCTTGCTGACGCAGCTGATGCGCTCACTGCCTTTCATAGACACCAAATAAAATATCTCGATTTAAGCGAGAGCAATATTGCAGTAGGCCATCGCAAACGAGCAAAAATCATCGACCTAGGATCAGCTCGTCTTTATGATGATGTAGTCGATGCTGATACTTCATTTCATGAGCGCAATTATGAGTGGCGCATAGTTATTCAACAAGAGTTGCATCGTCCTGCGTTGGACATAGCTGATAAATCAGCTTTAGGGGTACTAGTCCGGGCATGCCTACAACGCTATAAATTGGCATCAATAGAAGCAACTCCCGGAGGTCGAAGACTAGTGATGGCTCCAGAATTTTTACAATTAGCACCATTGTTGGAGTTCTCAGATAAGTTACGCGCAGCACTTTTTCATCCAAATGCGTATTTCGATGACAATCCCCAACTCCCAGATCCTGAATACTGTGACTTAAAAACTACAAGCACCAGCTTGCGTACCCTGGCTAGAATAGTTGACCGAACAATTGATACTCGAGGGCGACTCTTAGAGATAATCCCAAGAACACTAAAAAGCAGTGATCGCTAATTGATACTAAATTGCAAACATAAAGCTTGCACTTGCTCACGAATTACAGCAAGCTTCTTTTCATCATGCCAATTGCTCAAAGCGGTATCAATAAAAGTGGCTACCAATTTCATTTCATCTTCACGCATGCCTCTCGTAGTCAGAGCAGGCGTACCCAAACGGATCCCTGAAGGATCGTAAGGAGTACGTTGATCAAAAGGAATAGTATTCTTGTTAACCGTAATACCCGCTTGTCCTAAGGCTTTTTCTGCTTGAGCACCAGTAATACCATGATTCGTGAGATCGATTACCATCAGATGATTGTCCGTGCCTCCAGTGATCAAGGTATAGCCTTTACTGAGTAGGCATTCCGCAAGTTGTTTTGCATTTTTAACTATTTGCTGTGCATACAATGTAAACTCTGGTTGCATCGCCTCCTTGAGAGCTACAGCAATTGCAGCTGTTTGATGATTGTGAGGGCCTCCCTGGAGACCGGGAATAATCGCTCTATCAATGAGAGTTGGCAGATTTTCTTTGCTTCGAGGTGCTGCCTTGAGTGGTTGTGAAGGATTGCCATTACATAAAATTAAAGCGCCGCGAGGGCCACGCAGGGTCTTATGTGTAGTAGTAGTTACCACGTCAGCGATACCAATTGGTGATGGATGCACACCGCCAACCACTAACCCTGATATATGACTAATATCAGCCAGGAGATATGCTCCCACGCTGTCAGCGATATCACGATATTTCTCCCATTCGAACATACGAGGATAAGCAGTAGCACCCACGATAATCATTTTGGGCTTATGCTCTTTGGCGATCCGCCACATATCATCAATATCGATATAGCCATCTGGACGTACCGAGTACTGAACATTTTGATACCAAGTCCCGGAGAAGTTGATCTTCAGACCATGAGTCATATGTCCACCATGGGGCAACTTTAGTCCCATAGTGACATCACCCGGATCAAGCAAAGCATAATGCACAGCCAAATTTGCGGGACCACCAGAATAAGCTTGAACATTGGCATGTGTACAACCAAAAAGCTGTTTCGCTCTATCGCGAGCAATATTTTCCACTTGGTCCACAAACTCACAACCTCCATAGTAACGAGTACCAGGATACCCTTCAGAATATTTATCTGTTAACCGGGTGCCCAAAGCCTCCAACACAGCTTGTGATGTATGATTCTCGGAAGGGATCATTTCCAGGCCATCTTGCTGTCGAGCAGTCTCAGCAGCAATTAGAGCAGCAATATCGGGATCAACAGTAATTAAAGAGTGTGCATTCATGTGCAATCAAAAGAAAGTACTAATAATATACAAAATAGCCTCTCTAATTGCGAATTGAGAATTGCGAAGTGCGAATTTTCAATGCAGAGTGCAGAATTCAGAATGCAGAATTTAATTGAGAGTGAAGAATTGACCTTGAGATTTATACTAGGAAAGAATCAGCAAAGAGCTGGCTAGTTTAATTGCGAATTGTACAAGACTGTGATCCTGAAGCTCAATACTCGCCAATTTAGATTCTAGATTCTCGATTTTAGAATCTAAAATTGAGCCATCCCCAATTCAAACCTCAGGCTTCATTAGTCAACCAATCATCATGTCCCTTGGAATCAATTGCGAGTAATATCCCACTGCCTGACCGTCTCTAATCTTCCTATGCATATGAAAAATCCCATCAAGTTCTGTATCGCTATTGCTCTACCCCTTCTAGCTGGTGGTCTGGGAGCTCTGTTTACCACCGAAGCAGTGCAAAACTGGTACCCGCTACTCAACAAGCCATTTTTCTCCCCACCTAGTTGGCTCTTTGGTCCAGTTTGGACCCTACTTTATATTCTCATGGGTATAGCCTGCTATCGCGTTTGGACCTCCACCAAGAAATACACCACGGCGATAAACATTTATTGGGGACAGCTTTTCTTCAATGCTATCTGGTCCCCTCTCTTTTTTGGCTTACGATCTCCAATATTGGGATTGATCGATATTGTACTTATGCTGCTACTGATTATTACAACACTAATAACTTTTTATCGAATCGACAAAATAGCAGCATATCTCCTCATCCCTTATTTAGCATGGGTAAGCTTTGCCACTTTATTGAATGCCTCGATTTGGTGGCTCAATTAACCAGCTCTTCTCATTTCAAAACACAGAGGTTTACTCAGAATCTTTGCTAATGTAACGCGATCTTCACCTGTCACAGCATCGGGCATATATATTTGCCCAGGTTCCAAACCTACCCGTTCAAAAGCAATACCATTGCTGGTGAGAAAACTGGCACATTCATCACCTTTTTCAAATGCTAAAGAATCGGGATTAACCCCAGCTACTTCATAGAATTTACGCAGTAATTTAGCTGAACCTCCTTTAAAAGGCGTATTACGCAATCCATTTTTTGTAGCAATATCAGTTAAGAAAAACCCGCCATTATCTTTAAGCAAATTCATAGCATGACCTACACAACGCTGCACACTTGCGTAATCGAAATATCCCAGCAAGCCTTCACAAAGTAGAGCAATGCCACCAGGTACTAATTGAACTTTCAAGTTTGCCCAATCAACACTGTCCAATACATCCAAAGACTGAAGCTCGACTTCATTGTGGGCATGGTCATCAAGTAATCGTCTACACAGACTTCTTTGAATCTCCAGTGGCCCTGGTAAATCAGTACTAATAACTTTAACACCACTAATTAACTTATCATTAAGCCTTTGCCGTAAATAAACTGGCAATGGTGTAACTCCACAGGCTAAAATAACCACATTTTTAACTCCTTGCCTTTCGATAGCATCTATAGCTCGTTCATACAAAATCTTTTCTCTAGCAGCGACAAAACAGCCCATTTCAACAGCATCTTCGCAACCTGGAAACAACGCTGCATAAGCAGCCTCAGCCTTGAGATAGGCTCCACTAGTCGCATAAAGTTCCGCTATTGCTACTCCCTTTCTGGCCCCTTTGTACACTTCGACACGCTGCTGGAATGAGCCGACACAAGTGGCGGACAAATCCCTTAAATGCGATAAGCTTTCTGCATCAGTCATAGTACTAGTAGTACTTTTATGTAAATTATGAGATCCCACTTGTGCACTTTCTGCTAAACGCATAATACTTTTTATGGCAAGTTAGTATAGCACAGTTGACGAGTTCGTAAATAGAGTATAAAAATATCAACTGAATATAGCAATAATTGTAATAAGATTTATTACAGATCCAAATATATGACTCTCTCCCCTCTTCATCAGGAATTATTAGTGACACTGACAAAAATCGGGGTCTCCACTGCAGCAGTCACACTCTACAAAAACCTTCTAGAAAATAACACGATCAACTTTTCTGAGCTAGCCCGCAAGCAAGATATATCTAGACCACTACTCTATCGTCTCATAACTGAGCTCGAAGAAGCTGACCTGGTATCTTTTAATAAATCTGTAGGAGGCAATAATCGTTTGCAGCTCCATGCTCCTACTGCTGTTCTCCAAAAAATTCGTGCCCAAAAGAAAGACATTGAGCAAGTAGAGGACACATTTTCTCAAATTCTGCCTGAATTAATGGATCAATTTCAACAAGGTACCCAACCATCAAAAGTGAAAATCATGACCGGCTCAGAAGCATTTGTGAAATTCCTCTTCTCCATTGCTGATGAGGAAAGCAAAGCCTATGAGTTCTTTGGCTCAATTAAAGACTTCGTGCAGTTCATCTCTTGGGAAACCGAGCATAAATGGCTCAAGAAAAGAGTAACGAATGGCATCAAGATGCGAGCCCTCATGCTCCCCTCTGAAGAATGTCGATTCATGCAGAAAAAAGATGAAGAACAACTACGTGAAAGTAGAGTTTATCTTACTGAAGACGCCTTTCAAACATCTTTTCAACTATTTGCCAACAAAACCGTCTTCTGGCAGCCAGTATCTTGCCAAGCTATAGTGATCGAAGATCAATATATTACTGCCATGCTAAGAGCAATGTTTTATAGTCTGTGGGAAAAGGCGGTGTAAAAAGTTGAAAGTGGAGAGTTGAAAGTTGAAAGTTTTCCAAGCACTGGGTGAATTATGAAGCCTGAGGTCTGAATTGGGGATGGCTCAATTTTAGATTCTAAAATCAAGAATCTAGAATCTAAATTGGCGAGTATTGAGCTTCAGGATCACAGCCTTGAGCTACAATTCGCATTTCGCAATTCTCAATTCGCAATTTAAACAAGAGGTTTGGCAAATTCTTCATCTTGATTTTGCACTAAAGTGTCTGGTTGACTACCCACCTGACTCCATTTAGCCAAATCGTCTTCGACTTGTCTGCGGGGCTTGCCATACACCCTATGTGTATTATCGATTATTTCAGTACGAAAATCTCTCTCGGGATATTTTACGGGCAGTGTTTTGCCTGAGAAAGCATCACGGGTTTCACCATCAATAGCCATTTTGACATAGAATTCTTGGACACCAAGATTGATAATGTCACGCACCTTGAATACTGGCGTGTATTCCTTTTCCAAAATAGCCGCATCATCAGCTCCGACACGAAAGCTAATAATCGAGCCCACATTACCAAATACGGTAGATCTCAATGCAGGTGTCAATTGGGCCATAAATTGATGCGCCAAGGTAACAGACAATCGGTATTTACGCGCTTCAGATAAAATTTGTTCAAAAGTATCGGTAGCAAAGTTTTGGAACTCATCTACATACAAGAAAAAGGGCTTGCGATCTTCTTCTCGAATATCAGCGCGGCTCATAGCTGCTTGTTGAATCTTGGTAATCAACATAGCTCCCAAGAGATTACTATTTTCATCACCTAATAGACCACGAGAAAGCTTCACTAAAAGAATTTTGCGCTCATCCATGATTTTACGCATATTGAGCTTGTTTTCAGGCTGGCCTACCATATTACGAATCAAGGCTGTCGAAATGAACTGCCCTACTTTATTAAGCACTGGCATGATCGCTTCATTGTCGAATTTTTCACTCCAACCAGCAAATTCATTAACCCAGAAGTTCTTAACTACTGAATCTTCAATTCGAGCAACAATTTTCTGGCGATAGTTTTTGTCAGTAAGCATTTTGACAATACTAAGCACCGTGGTATTGGGTGAGTCTAGTAAGGCTAAAGTGGTATAACGTAGCACATGCTCTAGACGAGGCGTCCAGTTGCTACCAAACAGCTTTTTAAAGATTTCAATAAAGCCAATAGTGACACGCATTTTGTACTGCGGTGCTACTTGTTCTAGAGGGTTGAAAGCAATAGGAAAATCAGTATCCGATGGATCAAAATAAATAACATCTTTGATACGGTTCTCCGGAATACGCTTAATGATATCCTCAATCAAGTCTCCGTGAGGATCCAACACAGCAATCCCATGACCATTCATCACATCTTCGATCGATAGCAATTCAAAGAGTTTACTCTTACCTACACCACTTTTACCGATTACATACAGGTGACGCTGACGATCAGCACGCTTCATGCCGAAAATATTGTTTTGATTATGGAAATTAGTAGTACCGAAGAAACAAATCTTTTGATCATCATCAGTTCCTTTCACAGGCAAATCCAATGGAGGTTGTCCCTTCCTCGCCAGCACATGCACAATATGAGGAATCATATCGGCATTGGGGAAGTGATAGAGTGACGCTAATTCTTCAGTATTAATTTGAAAGTGTGGTGACTGTGTGCGAGATTTGTACTTTCGTAAAAAATTGATCCCCTGCAACGTAGCTGATGCTTTGAAAGCATTGAGATCATCAGTGTTGAACGGAGAAAACGCCTCAATCAAAGCTCTAAGACGTTGCGTTGCTTTTTCTTGATCATGGCTCAAGTAAGCTACACGAATACCAATTTGATAATAATCTTTCTGTACCTTGGCCTTAATTGCTTTATCCTCTATACCTGCAACATCTTGTGTTTTAAATCTATTTTTGAAACGGAAAAAACCTCGAATCGTACGGAAACGGATTTTACATGAACGCCAAAAGTTGAAGAACCAAGTATCAGCAATCGGTGTCACTACCATTTGCACCCAAGCTTGATCTTGCTTGTCTCCCTTGGTCAGTACCGCAAACAAACTAGATTCTGAATCGCCTTCAAATTGAGGATAGGTCTTGAATGGATAAATATCTGAGCGCTTCATCCTCAATTCGCTTCCCACCACATGGTAGGTCTTGAGCACATGTTCACTTACATAGTCCCCTACTCGATTGATTTCACAATCTGGATAAGTAGCATAGATTTGTCCTTCTACTAATTCCACCAATCCTGCAGGAATATAAATATAGAAATAAATATGCTGACGATACGATACCATTTCCAAAGAAATCGTCTCATGTTTGAGCGATTTCTTGAGAGTCACCAATAGCCCTTCAAAGATCTTTTCTTTTTTTAAGGTATGATCACCTTGTGGCACACGGATGGCCAAGGCAATACATTTCCCGGTGATATGATGGGGACTAGTCAGCATATGGGAAAGTAAAAGTGACTACTTTTTCTTGGGCAATATACGTACATTTGACATTCTTAGCAAAGATTTTCATCTATTAGATTGGAGTGAAGACATTTTTGACAAATCTTTAGCCAACTTAAATTAACTATCCTCTTATTATAAAGCATTTCGCCCCAAATACCAATGGTGTTGTCACCTATTTTCTACAGAAAATAGGAATGCAGAATGCAGAGTGCAGACTGCATACTAAAAAGCCCCCCCCTGATCACTCAAGTAAGGGCTTATTGTCTTTAATTCTGACTTCTGAATTCTTAATTCTGAATTTGTATTTTCAATCTACCATTTACTTTCAAAGCGATCAGAGGCATTGCCTGGTCTTTTGGCTCCACGGCGTGGCGTACGGCTAGTACGACGATCACCACCAGTTGGGCGACTATCGCGATTACCAAACCCACCACTTCGCTTAGCACCAAAACCTCCGCGGAAAGGACGTTTCTCACCAGTACTGCTACCACCACCAAAACCAGAAGCACTACCCGGCTCACGACGAGGTCTAAATGCTGAACCTCCCTCAGAACCACCTTCGGTACGAGGACGGCCATAGCCGAATGAGCGACCACCTTCACGTTTTGGTCCACCGAAACCACCACGTTTGGCACCAAAGCCGCCACGAGATGGACGACCTTCACTGTTACCTGCACCACCGTAGCTTGAACCTTCCTCACGACGAGGTCTAAATGAACTACCACCTTCTGAATGAGGACGACCATAAGCAAATGAACGGCCACCTTCACGTTTTGGTCCACCAAAACCACCGCGTTTAGCACCAAAGCCACCGCGAGATGGACGACCTTCACCGCTACCAGCTGCACCATAACTAGAACCTTCCTCACGACGAGGTCTAAATGAACTACCACCTTCTCGACGAGGCTTGAAGCTACCTTCACTTTTTGAATAAAACTTTTTCGGTTCCTGATCACCTGACTCAGCATCATTACTTCCTACAGCACCATTTGAATCATTACTAGTATGTTGACCACCACGATATGAACCACCGCTACGAGGACGACTGCCACCAAATCCACTACGCTTGCGATCAAAACGCTGGCCACCACCTTCTCTATCATCACGCTGAGCATGAGTCATTTGAGGAATTTCTAAGAGCTCAGGTAATGCTAAACGAGGAATAGCAATACGAGTAAGGCGTTCAATACGCTTCACTTCAAATGCTTGATCAGGCATAGCAAAAGATACGGCTTTACCTGTCATACCTGCACGAGCAGTACGACCAATGCGATGAACATAGTCTTCTGGATTTTCAGGTAAATCAAAATTTACTACGAGCTCAATACCAGCGACATCAATACCACGAGCAGCGATATCTGTAGCAATCAAGACACGATAGCGACCGCTTTTGAAACCTTCTAATGCCTGGCGGCGTTGACCAAGAGAACGATTAGAGTGAATTTCAGCTGCTGAATAACCCAAATGTTTAATTACTGTTGTTAAATTCTTCGCACCATATTTAGTACGAGTAAAGACTAATGCTGTACCAAAGCTTTGGCTCAATAATGTAGCCAATAGTGCTGTTTTTTCAAATTTTTTGACTACATATACACCCTGCTCCACCTTGTCAGCTACTGTTCCAGCTGAAGCAATCTCAATTCGTTGAGGATTGATCATGTGTCTAGTAGCCAGCTTAGCAATTGGCGCAGGCATGGTTGCTGAAAACAGCAAAGTCTGACGATCTTTACCTACATGCTCAACAATACGTTGAATCTGAGGAGCAAAACCCATATCAAACATACGATCAGCTTCATCCAAGATTAGTACTTCTACATCTTGCAGGTTCACTGTTCGTTGTTCCAAATGGTCGATGAGACGACCTGGAGTAGCAATAATAAGACGTGGTTTCTTAGCCAACATCTGTTTTTGCCCACCCATTGGAGCGCCTCCGATTAAACAAACACTCATGATTTTCATTACATGAGAATATGATTTGAGTGACTCTTCTACTTGAAAAGCCAATTCACGGGTGGGCACGATTACCAAAGCCTTACCTTTCAAAGTCTGAAGACGATGCAGTGTAGGTAAGCCAAAAGCAAAGGTCTTACCAGTACCTGTTTGAGCGATACCGATCAAATCCTTACCAGTAAGCACTACTGGGATAGCTTTTTGTTGAATAGGTGTAGGAGTAACCATCCTATTTTTTGCAAGGGTTTGCAAAATTTCTTGGTCGAGAGCCAAGTCTGAAAACGTAGACACAGTTGACGATGAAGACATAAAAAGGGAACGAAAGAAAAATAATAAGCTAGTTCCCTAATATACTTCAAAAAGCAATTACGAAACCATAAACCCAAGGTACATGGTCTGACTCTTGGCGTCAATATGAGCTAAAATCTATCAAGCACTAAATTCGGCAAACCATAGGCCAATCTATAAGCATCTCTAGTAGCCAATTTCTCGTCTCGAGTAGCTCCTGCTTTCACAAAACAATGTGTACCTGACAAAGGCACCGCGCGAGTCCCCAAGTGCTGAGTAGCATTATACATCTGATCTTGAACGACACCTCCAGTCACACGAGTGAACACGGCATCTTGAGTAGGAAAGATAATAGTACTACCTACACCACGCACACCGCTTTGCATTGATTTGTTGGCTAAAGTTATAGTCTCGATAAATTGTTTCAGATCACCAGGTAGTAGACTAAGCCCTAAAAAATTTGCTGATTCACCGGGCACCAATGCCCAAGCATTAGCAGCCACGTCTTCAACTGAGCAGTCAGCTCCATAAAAAAGCCGCTGTAAATCGCCCAGCTTGAATTCCATACCACGCATGGGCAAAATTGCACGCACAACAGCCTCAGCTAAATGAGGGAAAATCGCCTTCCAGTGATTAGCATACAACAAATCTTCTCCAGTCCCGGCGGCAATTGGAGCTTCTTGAATTAATCCACGCAAAACTAATCTATCTTTGCTTCTAGCAATATCATGAGCCATTGCACGAGCCAAATAAGCTCCAAGTGAATGTCCCGTTACAATCATATCTACTTCTGCTTCTGCAGGTACCCCAGCTTCACTTAGCACGGTTGCGATCAATTGGCGTGTGGCATGGACAGTATCAGTAGTAAGCTTTTCTGTTGTAATACTGGATACACCTCTTGCTTTAGCTGATCCTGGCACTCCTCGACCTCCAGGATTGACACAAAGAATATTTACACCCAAAGCACGGGCAATTCGCGCCTGCAATGCCATTTCCCATGTAACAGTACGACTCACAAGCTGGTGCCCAAAACCTGGGAACCACACTAAAAAGTGAGGATTCGATCTCAGGTCATCATGGGCTAATAAACTATATGCACGCTGATGCTTCGCTCCAGGAAAACTGTATTTACCCACAGGCTTCACTCCCACGGTATAGTTTAGATCCCGACCAACTGGTCCTAAAATTCGATCCAAGGGTACCCTAAAATCTCTTTCACCCACACTTAGTTCACTTACTCCCTCACTGTTACGCTTAATAATATCTGGACACGCATACACAACATCCAAGGTATCATTACTCACTCGAACATCTCCAGATAATAAGTTCCATGCACTTTCCTCATCTAATTCATCTACACGTGCAAGTGACCTCTCCATACAATTACTAAAATTAAAGAAGAGACTACAATACAACACTTTTACAAAAAGTAAATAAAGCCATCTTAAAGATCAGGACCAAGACTCAAAGTAGAACCTAAACTAACAGTTCCAGCCACGATCACTCCGTCAGTCTTCCGATTTTTGATTAAAAATCCGCAATTCGCAATTCGCACTTCGCAATTTGTATCAACAAAAAAGCCCCTTCCCTAAAGATTACTTGAGAAGAGGCTTGATTGTTTATTGCGAACGTTTGCTTAGCAAAACTTAGTTTACGTTGAGTGTAATGCGATCTTCAGCACGTGAACTGATTGCATTGAGACGAGCAACCAAGTCTACACTTTCAGTTACTGATGAAGCTTTGTAACTAGCTACAAGGACGCCCTCAATATTAGCAACATCGACTCGAAGGCCACTCGCTGGAGAAACAGCATTAGTTCCTTCTAGGTTTCCACTACCACGAGTAATTTCTAGTTGTACTAATGAAGTACCTGACATTACTAAAGTGTCACCTTGGTCATCACTCACAATAATTGTCAAAGGAATCACATTTGATGAACCTAAGCGACTTGGCCAAGCATCAAGCTGAACAGTAGGATCCTGGATACGATAACTAGCTGTACTTTCAGGATTGGTAGCTTGATTCAAGCTTACTTTAATAGACACTGTACCTGCTGGAGCATTATTATTGGTATCTATATTGAAAAGATAGAGTCCACTACCAATTCCTGGAGCAGAAGGTGTTACTGAAGCATCATGGAGTACATCAGTAGAAGTACATCCAGTACCGAGAGAAGCAACAAGGCCCGTATTGGTGTTTGCCACAATATCGCCAACATCAGAACCTGAACGAGTGATTGCGAAGTCGTTATAATTATTCGTAGGGAAAGCACCTGTGCCATCACCCAGTCGACAGTTATTCAACGTAGTCACTGGATCATTGTTTTGATCACGTACAAATGCAATCAAAGTATTATTCCAATCAGGAATAGTAGTTGAAAGATTGAATTCTGTAGTTACACGGTTTGGAACAATGTTTACTTGTACCAATGGAGCTTGAATTTCTACACCACTTGAGTCGTGTAATTCAACTCTCCATTCAGCACGGTCAGCACGATCCTTAGCTCGAGCTGCCATGAAGTATGCACCACCACCTAAGTTATTCACGATATAATGTTGGGTAGTGTCATTTGCTACACCATTATTAGTCGCACTTGGAGCAGCACCACGACTATAGATGTAAACATTCTCACTGGTAGTAGGATTGACTGATAAGTAACCAGCTAGGCCAGGGACGCCCTGAGTACGATTGATACCAATTGAAGTATCACTGGTTGGAGGAATGCCATTTCGGCCATCAATACAACCGCTAAACGGTGCAAAATCAATTTCACCATTAGCATTTGCTGTAGATACAGCTCCACTTGAAGTACAAGAAAGACCAAACCCTCGACTATCTTGAACGAAGATAATAGTAGGGATGTCTTGGTTGATACCTACCTCTTGTGACATAGGCATAACAGTGAGCTGACGTGCTTCACTTGGAAGACCACGTGTAGCTACTACAGTTACTTGTC
>JACCDN010637530.1_pt1 | contig 13466 bp, 12 predicted proteins | sample 7441691 | NCBI WGS metagenome assembly JACCDN01 (sample SAMN15323439, study PRJNA562643) | freshwater metagenome | isolation source: river surface water | place: USA:Blue River Watershed | collected 2017-08-16 | reverse complement strand
TGTTTGTTTAAATTCTATGGTAAAAAATAATAAATTTTATGTAATTTGAATTTTTTGCTCTTGACTTTAAAGACGGTAGATGGCCACGCAAAGCGTAGGCTTTGCTCGCCATGACGGTTGTCTGACCCTTGTAATATAAGGCTTACAGACTTACAATCTCACATAGCAACAAGGCCGACTGTAGAGAAAAAACTGTAGCATAATTTTTGTTTCTTGAGTTAATAAATTTTAAAATAATCAAATGATGCAAGGGCTAGCAATAATTCTATCATCTCCCTCTGGAGGAGGAAAGTCAACTATTGCTAAAGCCCTTATAGCTATGGACTCGCAGCTAGTTATATCTGTTTCGGCAACCACAAGAAATCCAAGAGCTGGTGAAGTTGACGGTCTGCATTATTTTTTCCGGTCAAGAGATGAATTTGTCAAAATGATAGACCAGGGTCAGCTACTAGAACATTCAGAGATTTATGGCAATTTATATGGTATTCCTAAAGAATTTATAGAAGAACAATTTAACAAAGGGAATAACATAATATTTGATATTAACTATGAAGGTGCATATAAACTAAAAAACATATTACAAGATTCTGTTATTAGTATATTTATTCTGCCTCCTTCCATTGAAGAGCTTCGAAAAAGATTGGAGGCAAGGAATCAAGATGTTATCAGTGAAATTGACTTGAGAATGAATTTAGCGGCAAGCGAAATTGAGCAAGCAAAAAATTATGATCATATTGTAGTCAATAACGACTTTTCTACTACCGTCAAAACAGTGCATGATTTAATTAAAATCCAGAGGAAGCAAAGAGGTTTGTAAGTTGAGAAAAGAAAAAAGGAAAGTACTAGCAGCCTTCTTAGGTACTATAGTTGAATATTATGATTATAATCTCTATGTATTTTCTGCTGGAATATTAGCGCTTAAGTTTTTTCCTGAATTAGAGAAAATTCAAAGTCTTATGTATGTGTTTGGAATTTATGCAATTTCTTATATATCAAAACCGCTGGGATCTTTAATATTTAGTTTTATAGGGGATTTTTACGGTAGGTTAATTGCCCTTCGAATCACAATAATTGGTATTGCTGTTCCTACTTTTGCTATAGGGGTGCTTCCAACTTTTAATGATATAGGGGTGCTAAGCACCTATATCTTGATTATTTGTCGTTTTACACAAGGTTTTTTTGTAGCTGGAGAATATGACGGAGCTGCTATTTATGTTATTGAGCATTTAGGGGAAAAATATCATTATACTGCTTCAGCAATTACTAGAGCTACGGGAGTAATTGGTCTGTTACTGGGCGTTGCGGTTATTAATTTTTTTAACTCATCGTTATTTCCCGATTGGGCTTGGCGTATACCTTTTATGCTATCGCTGCCTTTAGCTTTGCTTACTATTTACTGCAGAAGATTTTTAGCTGAAACTCCTGATTTTATTAATTCAGTAGAGCAGAAAGTTCAAGTAGCTGGTATATTAACTTTTCTTAAATTTAACAGCTCAACTTTAGTTATGATCATATTACTTGCTGGTGGATTTGGTGTGACCTATCAATTATCAATTATTTTTATGAAACAATATTTGCCTATTGTTGTTCCAGCTACTAGTGCGATTATAACCAGTTTTTCTGTTCTGATAGTTTTTATATTTGGAATTTCTATGCCAATAGCTGGTTTATTTGCAGATAAATTTGGAAAGATGATAGTTGTGAAATTAAGCTTATTATTTACATTGATTTCTAGTGGATTGCTAGGAGTAGCTATTTATTATCAAATGATGAATTTGGTGATAATTTCAGCTATTATTTTAGCAGCATCGGTTGCACCATTTAACGCTTTAGCTCATGGTATTATGGTTAAAGCTTTTCCAGTTAATGAACGTTACAGGGGCGTTAGTTTTGGTCATACTGTAGGCTCTATGCTAATGTCTGGAACGGCGGGTTATGTTTCTTTATATTTTATGGATAAATATCATATTATGTTATTTCCTATAATATATATAGCATTTTTTGCGTTAGTTTCCTTTTTTGTGATTTACAAATTTTCACAAAGATATGATAAAACCCAGAGATAGCAAGCTAGCCTTTATAATTTGCTATATAATACGTAAAACAAAGTAGCTAGTTGGAATCTAAAAGGCTATAGTTTCTTTATTTAAATTAAGCAACTCTTCTATTGAATTATATAGCACAAGCAGATCTTCTTCTCTGGAGAGTTTATGATCTGCATCTTTTATTAACTTCACAACTACTTGCGGTGATTTAAGTTTATCTGCTAATCTTAGGGAAATATCATATGGAACATCGAAGTCTTGCATGCCATGGATAAGTTGCACCGGACAGTAAATGCTTATATTATTGCTTATATTATTTTCTGATAGGCTACTGAGCATAAGATGTTTTCTTCCATCCTCTATCAGTTTATAACTTATTGGATAGCTCTTGCTGCATTCCATGCTGCTACCATGAACTTCGTAAATACCCTGTTTTTTGATAATATCTTTCTCTTCGTTGGTAAATTTATTCCAAATTAACTCTTGAGTAAAATCGACCGCTGCAGCGATAGTAATAACACCAATTATTTTTTCAGGGTGTATTTTTGCCGCAATTAGAGCTAACCATGCCCCCATGCTTGAACCTATAAGTAAAATTGGCCCGTCTGTTAATTTTTCTATAATCAAATTTACCCCATCTAGCCAAGTGCTTATGGTTTGATCAATAAATTTGCCCGAGGATGCACCGTGACCAAAATTATCAAATTTAATAAAATTATACCCCTTCTCTTGACAGTATTTTGCAGTAGCTACAGCCTTCTGACCGTTCATATTAGACATTAACCCATGAAGAAAAATAACATAAGGGGCTTTATTTTTGATACCAACTTGTTTATAATAGATAAGAGCTCTTTCTTTGTCATCGGTACGAAGTTTTTCCATTTTGCTCGATTTTACTTATAATAATTTTTATGAATAATACTGAAAGATATCACAAAAAAACTATCCTGCAAGTTGTTCCTGCCCTTGTTTCTGGAGGGGTAGAAAGGGGTACATTAGAAATTGCTAAAAAAATAGTTGAAGCGGGGCATAAATCGATAGTCATATCTGCTGGGGGGCAGCTTGTTGCATCCTTGGAAAACTCAGGATCGAAACATATAAAATTCAATGTAGCTAGTAAAAATCCCCTCACTATATGGTTAAACTCAAAGAAAATTGCTAAAATAATAAAAGAAGAAGGAATAGATATTATTCATGCAAGGTCAAGAGCTCCGGCATGGAGCTGTTTTCTAGCTGCAAAAGCAACTGGTACAAAATTACTTACTACCTTCCACGGTATTTATAATTTTCATAGTAAAGCCAAAAAATTCTATAATAGTATCATGACAGAAGGAGATGTGGTTATTGCAGTATCTCAATTTGTGCAGGATCATATTATAAAAAATTATAAAATTGATAAAAATAAAATTATTTTAATACATCGTGGGGTCAATCATGAAGAATTTAATATGGACCTGGTTACTCCTGAGCTTTTATTAAAATATAGAAATAAATATAATGTCCCGCCTAATACACCCGTAATTCTTTTGCCAGCTAGAATGACCGAGTGGAAAGGTCATCTTGTGCTAGCAGAAGCTCTAGAGAGAATCAAACACTTAAATTTTTATTGCATCATGGCTGGCGATTTATCTAAACATCCATCCTATGTTAAGCGTGTTGTAAGCCTTATTAGCAAAAATAAAATGCAACATAAAATACAATTATTTGGGAATGAACCTAATATAGTAAATTTATACGGAATTGCTGATATAGTTCTATCTACTTCAATAGAACCAGAAGCCTTTGGCAGAACAGTAATTGAAGCTCAATCAATGGAGAAACTAGTAATAGCAACAAATATTGGCGGTGCAGCTGAAACTATAGAGGATGAGAAAACCGGATTTCATGTTGATCCGTCAAATATAAAGCAACTTGCAGATAAAATTGAATATTGTTTGTTAATATCAAATACAGAAAAAGCTAAAAGAATTAGATCTGCAGCACGAAAATCAACAATGGAAAAATTTTCTCTTGATATAATGCTAAAAAAAGTAATGTCAATTTATGATTTGCTATAAGATTTTGCCATAGTTTCTAATATCTCGAAAAGTTGGTTAGCAACAATCTTTATATCGTATTTAGCAATAATTTTGTTATATGCATTATGTTCTATCTCTTGTTTCTTAGCCGGATTATCAATAAGATAGGCAATTTTATCTGCTAATTCTTGGCTCGAAGCAGTTTTTGTTATTAATGCATCAATATCTGGTTCAAAAATTTGTGAAGCTCCTGCCGTTCTTGTTGCTACAATAGCTACTTGATTACTCATCGCCTCTAAGGCAACAATACCAAAAGTCTCAAAAACTGATGGTATACAAAAAATATCTAATCCTTGAAAAAACTTTTCTTTATCTTTTATCCAACCAACAAATTCTACATTTTTTTCAATATTAAGAGCAAGCACAAGTTTTTTAAGTTGAAACTCCAAAGGACCAGCCCCAGCAATAACCAATTTAGCTTTATATTTCCTATCTTTTAATATACTAATAGCTTCTATCAAATAATTAAAACCCTTTTCTGGAACAAATCTACCAAGAGCTCCTATAATATAAATATTTTTTTTATCCTCAACATTAGCTAGTTTTTTGGGGGATAGATTTATCATATTAGGCACGATAAATATTCGCTGCTTAGGATAGCCATGGCTAACTAGATGCTTCTGTAACAGCGGATCTAAAGCAATAATATAATTACATTTTAAGATATGACGAATATTATAAGAATGGGTTACACCTATTATAGGTATGTTTTTGACGCCTGTGCCATAAGCAAAATTAACTGCTCTGCCACCGTGAACTATTATTAGATCTGGCTTGTAGAATAATATTAGTAACTTTAAATATAACTTTGAAATAATACACCAAGGAAATAGATTTGGCAGTTTGAAAGAGCTTACTTGCTCATTATTCAGCCTATTATTAATTTGCGCAAAAGAGCTAGTTATATTAAACACAATGTGTCCCTTGACACTTAAAGCATCATTGTAATCTAGAAAAGCTTGTTCCAAACCACCAAGTTTTCTATTCATCACAATGTTAAAAATCTTCATAACAAAACTCTCGCATACATATAATAATCTTTAAGTTCTCCATCTACTAGTTCGTATTTTTTTAAATAACCTTCCCTCTGAAAACCGCATCGCTCCAGCAGTTTTATTGATCGTTCATTAGTTGTAATTACGGTTGCTTGAATCCGAGTAATCCCAAGATTATAATCAGAGAATTTTAGTATAGATTTAATAGAACGAAGCATAATACCCTTGCCCCAATAATTTGGATTCAGGTCATAGCTAATTTCTGCTCTAGAATTAGCAAAAGATATCATATTAAAGCCCCCAGTGCCGATTATTTTATTACCCTCTTTTAAGGCAATAGCCCAATATACGCTTCTCTTTGCAGGAAACAACCCACCCCAATAATTAACTTCCTCCACTGCTGCATCCAAAGTTTGTGGCATATTTTCTTTTGTTAAAAACCCAGCCATTTGACTATTACTCATATAGTCTAAATAATCTTGTGCATCTTGTTCTACAAGCTCTCTAAGGACGATATCTCCCAAATCAATTACTGGAAAATCCTGAAAAAAAGGTTGTATATTCATGATTAATTACCGCTTAATATATGGAATAGTATCTTGTAATCCATTTTCTTCAAATGCTTTGAGTCTAACTAAACAAGCAAGACATTTTCCGCAGGAATCACCTTCATCACTTGGATCATAACAAGATATAGTAGAAGAGTAGTCTACTCCCATTGAAATACCCATAGCAACTATTTCAGCTTTTGTGAGGTTAATAAGAGGTACATTAATGGTAATTTTATTACCTTTAACTGCACTACTGGTAGCAAGATTGGCCATAGTTTCAAAGCTCTTTATATATTCTGGCCGACAATCTGGATAATTTGAATAATCTGTTGCATGTACTCCAATGAATATATCACTAGCTCCTTTTATTTCAGCTAGACCAAGAGCGTAACTCAAAAAAATTGTATTTCTTGCTGGAACATAGGTAACTGGAATCTCATCACCTAAATCACTTGCTTTTTCGTAATTAGGCACATTTATGTTGTCGTCGGTTAAAGCTGATCCACCAAAATCTTTTAGATTAATAGTTATAATTTTATGCTCTTTAACTTTATATTTTTTAATAAATTGCTGAATCTTTTTTAATTCAATTAGCTGTTTCTGCCCGTAATTAAAACTAATTGCATATATTTCATAACCTTTAGCCTCTACATAAGCCAAAACTGTTGACGAATCAACGCCGCCACTAACTAGTACTATTGCTTTTTTCATAATCTACCTTGCATATAATAAATTCTGTCTAATCATAACACCTACTCAATATCTAATTCTTTATGAATCTGGTATGATAAACGATAATTATTCTCAAGAGCAATAGCAACTGCTAGCTTTTTATTTGCGATATTGAGCTTCTCATCATATTCATCCATTGCTTGTATAAAAACTGGTATATCGTATAATGATTGTCCTAAATCTGGAACTTTATCATAACCGGGCAAATTCGCAGATATTATATATTTAAAAGCCGTAATTTTAGGTAATAAATCCTGCCTAATATTATGGTATTTTGAATTTGCAATTTTTGGCGAACAAACAATATCAATTGCATCTGGAAGCTCTTGATACAAGATACCATTAGTCTCAATCTGAACTTTATAATTTAATTGCAACAATCTGTCACACAATTTATATATTGGCTGCCTCAAAGGCTCTCCTCCGGTAATAACTACTAAAAATACTGATTGTTTATCATTGCTATTTTTGCTTAAATTTTGGACCTCAATAATCACTTCTTCAAGTAGTTTTTCTGAATAATTTTCGAATTCAGTATCGCAGAAACTACAAGCTAGATTACAACCACCTAATCTAATAAAAATCGCTGGAGTTCCAACATAAGGCCCCTCTGCTTGCAAGGTTTTAAAAATTTTTTTTACAAACAAGCTATGCCCATCTCCTTTTACTACTGAAAGTTTTGGATTATTGCCAAACATCTTCTACCTTAATTTCAGTGATGAGAGTCCAATTAAAGCAAAAGCTATGGCTATAATCCAAAACCTTGTCACCACTTTGGTCTCGGGCCAACCTTTTTTCTCGAAATGATGATGAATAGGTGCCATTTTGAAAAATCTTTTACCATTTGTCATTTTAAAATAATACACTTGAATGATTACGGATAAAGTCTCTATAACAAAAACTCCGCCTATTATACTAAGTACAATTTCATGCTTAGTAATGACACTAATAGTACCAATAACAGCACCAAGAGATAAGCTTCCAGTATCTCCCATAAATACTTCAGCTGGCTTGCAATTATACCATAAAAACCCCAGACCGCTACCTACCATAGCAGAACATATTACTGTAAGCTCCCCAACATGTGGTACATAGATAATTTGCAAATAATTTGCATAGGCATAATTTCCTACCAAATAGGAAATAACAGCGAATACACTAGCTGCTATTGTTACAGTGCCGATAGCTAGCCCATCAAGACCATCTGTTAAATTAACTGCATTGGACGAACCAATAATAACGCACATAGCAAAAGGAAAATAAAAATAGCCAAGATCAATTAAAAGCGTTTTGAAAAACGGCACGGCTAGGTCAGTTGCGTGAGAGTGCAGTGAGCAATATTTTATAGCTCCAAATGCAATTAAGCTTACGGCAAATTGAAAAACCAACTTTTTCCTACCTGTTATGCCACGATAATTAAACTTACTAACTTTGGTATAATCATCTAGAAACCCAAGCAATCCAAACATCACCAGGACAAATATAATTATCCACACATAAGGATTAGCTAGATCCGAGAATAATAATATAGAAAATAACATAGCACTGATAATGATTAACCCGCCCATAGTTGGGGTACCGGCTTTAGAAAAATGAGTATCAGGACCGTCTTCCCTTATTGGTTGACCTTTTTTTTGCAAAAGTTTTAGTTTTGATATAATCCGAGGCCCTAGTAAAAAGCTTATGAGCAAGCTTGATAATATCGCCATTCCGCTTCTAAATGTAATATAGGTCATTAAATTGGCTATATGCCAATGAGTTGCATATGGTAGCAATATATTATAAAGCATTTGTTACTCCTAAAGTTTCTGCTATTTTTTCCAGATGAACACTTCTAGAACCTTTAATCAACACGATTTCGCCACCATCTATATGGTTATTAATGTCATGAGCTAAGTCGCTGGAATTTTTATATGCATATACTGCAATATTTTCTGGAACATCATCTATGATTTTAGTCATGATGTCGCCAACTAAAAACAGCTTTTTGACACCAGACTTAACAATATGAGGGATTGCGGCTAGATGGATTTTAAGTTCATTTTTTCCCAATTCTTTCATATCACCAAGTATTGCAATTTTTTTTGTATTTTTAAATTGACGCAGATATTCAAGACCAGCCTTCATAGATTCAGGATTTGCATTATAATAGTCAGTGATTATAGAATATTTCTTACTATTTTTTTCTATGTCTATGACCATTCCCCTGCCGATTTTAGGTTTAAATTTCACCAAGGCTTTTACTGCCTTATTTATATCAAGCCCGAGAGAATGAGTAACAGCAAGTGCTGCTGCAAAATTAATTGCCATATGTCTTGGCAGGGCGGGCATAACAAATTCTACTTTTTTGTGACCAACATTATAAATTAATTTTACTGTATTTGAATCTACAAAAGAATAAGATACGAATCGTACATTTGCGAATTGCGATTTACCAAAGGTTTTAATATTACCGATACCGGCTATATCTATATTTTCTATACATCTTTTGTAAGTAGAAATATCACGATTCAATATTGCGACTCCGGAATTAATATCTAATCCTTCGAAAATTTCTGATTTTGCATCAGCGATTTTCTCGACGGAATCAAAGAACTCTAAATGTCCTTCTGCCACGGATGTGATGACGGCTATATCTGGTGTTACCTGTTTTGTTAACAGGCTAATTTCCCCAGCTGCTCTCATGCCCATTTCTATGACAACAAACTCATCATCATCTGCTATGGAAGCTAAATTAATTGGAACACCGATCTGGTTATTAAAATTACCTCTACTTATGAAAGTGTTCCCAAAAGATTCAAGTATTAGACCGACAATTTCTTTAGTACTAGTTTTGCCGACGCTACCGGTAATGCCGATAAAATGAGCTTTAGAATTTTGCCTTTTATACTCGGCTAAATCTTTCAGCGCTTCAAGAGTATCTCGCACTTTTATAATTTTGCTCTCATCAGCCCCTTCTACATCTTGACTAACAATTGCAAGCCCTGCGCCTCTGTTAAAAGCATCTAGAACGAACTGATGCCCATCTCTAGCGCCTCCTTTTAAAGCAATAAAAATATCACCTTTGCCAATATCTTTTGAATTAAATTGTACTTTTTGAAAATTATCCTCGGTTACAAACTCAAGGTCTAAGGCCTGGCTAATTTGTTTTGATGTCCAAATCATATTTTATCGTATTAATTTTTTGAAGTTATTTTCTTTTTGCAAAGCCAGCAGCTTTTTAGCTGTTTTAATATCACTAAAAAATAAAGTTTTGCTACCAATAATCTGATATTCTTCATGACCTTTACCAGCGATTAACATTATATCATTTTCTTTAAGTTTCGCTATAACATTTTCTATTGCAGATTCTCTGCCTTCTATTTCTTTTGCTCCGATTGCGGTTTTTAAAATATCCAGACGGATTTTTGCTGGATCTTCGCTTCGTGGATTATCATCTGTAACTACAACATAATCGGCTAATTTGCAAGCGACTTGTCCCATTAATGATCTTTTTGACTGATCGCGATCTCCACCACAACCAAATAGCAGGTATAATTTTCCGCCATTTGCTTTGATCTGGCGGAGTTCTGATAATGATTTCTCTAAGGCATCTGGTGTATGAGCATAATCGACAAATATTTGGAAATTATCATTTATGGAGCCTATTCTTTGCAACCTACCGGTTACGGCTTGAACTTTTTCTAGAATATCGATTATTTGACCAAAATCTGAGTCAAGATTTGCTGCCATAAGATTTGCCACTATTTTTGCTGCGATCAAAAGATTTACCGCTTGAAAAGAGCCAATAATATTAGTGTCGAACTGATAATCTTTTCCATTATATTCGAAGTAAACCTGGGTGCCTGCTAGAGACGTTTTAATATTATTTATTTTAATATCACCATTTTTCCCTACTAGAAAATATTGAATCTTATGTTTAGCAAAAAACTCTTTAACTATAGAGCCATAAGGCGATTGCAAAATATCTGAATTAATTACAACCTCAGCCCCATCTTCTATATTATCTACAAAAAGCTGTAACTTAGTCCTAAGATAATTCTCCATATTCTCATGATAATCTAAATGATCTTGAGAGAAACTTACAAAGCCAGCATTTTTAGCTTTTACCTTGCCTAATCTCCGCTGATATATTCCATGGCTTGAAGCCTCAAATGCAACATTATTTACTCCCAATATGGCTAGTTCATTTAATATTTTTCTAAAACTAATTGGGTCAGATGTAGTTAAAGAATTTGGCAAATCTTTTAATAAAGATTCGTTAATTTTAACTGTTGACTCAAGGCCAATAGTTCCAATTATTGCTGCCTCTTGCCCAAGTAATTTCATAATCTGGTAAACATAAGAAACTACTGAACTTTTGCCATTAGTGCCAGTTACTGCAACGAGATTGCGCGGAAGGTTTGGATAGATTATGCCAGCAGCCATTGCAAGAGCTAAGCGGACGTCCTGGACATAAAAAACTTTCTCGCTTTGTTTGGTTGCATCCTCTGTAAAAGCGATGAGGGCAGTTTTTAAGGCTTCGTTAATAAACTCATTGCCATCAAACTTTTCACCTTTAATAGCAAAAAATGCATCTCCCGATTTAACATTTCTAGAATCAAAAGCAATGCCTTTAATGTCATATTTTTTAAATAATTCTTGTATTTTATATTTCACTTTTAAGTCTGCCCATCTATTACATAATCAATATCCATTAATTCTTGAACATCTGGATCGTTTTCTTCAAGCTTATTCATGCCATACAAAACTGCCATTCTTTCAAACACGGCTCCAACTGTTGGCGCTGCTGTCCACCCACCACCGGCAAAGCCGTAAGTTTCCTTAATACCTTGTGGTTCATCAAATATTATGTATATAATATATTTAGGATTGGTCGCGGGCATGATGCCAAAGAATGAAGACATTCTTTTGTCTTTATAATATTTTCCGGCAATTGCTTTTTCTGCTGTACCTGTTTTTCCTCCTACGTAATAACCCTTAACTTCTGCTTTTTTGCCGGTACCTTCAGTAACAACAATTCTCATAAGTTGTCGCATATATTTAGAAGTAGTTTCTTTAAAAATGCGTTCCCCCATGACTGGCTCATTATCTTTTCTTTTTATTAAGGTCAGCGGATACATTATTCCACCATTTACTAGAGTCATCATTGCTTGAATAAAATGAGCTGGGCTCTCTGAAATAGCATAACCATAAGACATTGTCACTAAACTCAAATCATTCCACCTTGAATAAGGAGGAAAAAGAGGCCTAGCTCTTTCTGTTAGCTCAAGTTCAAGTTTTTCTAGCAATTTTAATTTTTTCAGATATTCTCGTAAGTTATTTTTACCAATTTCAAGCATTATCTGGCTAACCCCAATATTACTAGAATGTAAAAATATCTGCCCAATACTATGCCAGCCTTTAACAGGATGATGGTCTTTTACCTTGAATTTACCTACTTTCATATAGCTTAAATCATAGGCATCATTCATGGAAATAGTACCGGTATCAAGGCCAATGGCCAAAGTTAGAGCCTTCATCCCCGAGCCCATTTCATAAGCCCCTTGAGTTACCATATTAAACAACTGCTCGCTTGAGGCATTTCCAGGATGATGTGGGTCAAAATCTGGATTACTAACTAAGGCTATTATTTCGCCATTATTGGGGTCAACAATAATGCCAGCCCCTCCTTTAGCTTTAAATTTCTGTGTTGTTTTGGCAATTTCTTCGGCTAATATATTTTGCACCCTAACATCTATCGATAGCTGCAAGGTGGAACTAGTTGAGTGATTATCTTGCTCTTGGGTGGTTAAGATATTATCAAAAAACTTTTCCACCCCGGCAAGCCCTTCCATATCGCGACCAATATAGCCAACAACATGAGACAATAAATTACCATAAGTGTAAATCCTTTTCTGTTCTCTTTCAAACTCAAGGCCTGGCATGCCAAGATTATAAATATCTTCTTGCCCCTTGGGTGAAATATCGCGCTTGATCCAAACAAATTTTTTATCGCTACGCAACCACTCTAAAACCTTTCTTTGGTTTAAATCTGGAAAGACTGTAACTAATTTCTGAGCCAAAATTTCTGCATCAACAACTTTTCTTGGTTTGGCATATAAAGACGCAATAGGCAAATTTACTGCTAGTAAATTACCATGCCTATCAACAATATCACGCCTGAATACATCACCCCTGCCAAGAAATTTATTCGCCTGGGTAAAATCATTACTTGCAACAAAAATTAACCTTACAGCTAGAATTACAAAAACTAACAAAAACCCAGTAATAACCATAGCTAGCCTGACTTTAATGGCGTTTTCAGAAATGTCCCAAATAAATATTTGTTTTAACAAGTTCTTGCTTAGCTTAGAGCTTTCTTTATGGTCACTTAAGTTGAATTTATGCAATAAAGATAACGAACAAACCTTAGGTTGTTTTAAAAAACTTTTAACTCTTCTTGGCCCATAATGTTTTATCTTTAATAAACTTATTCTCAAATAGAGAATTTGAAAAATTAAAAACTTAATGAACAAAATTAACTTTCTTCTGGAAATCAGTAAAAACCTTGCAAAAATTGAGCGAAAAATTGAGCATTTTTGATCATTCATAATATCATAATATCCGCATTATACAAATCTTGTAAAAATTAAGGAATATATCTTCTTTCTGGTTAGTTTGCAACTTCCGACAATTTGCTGCCGTCATCCAGCAAGCACCGCACCGTCATCCCGCGGCTTTGCTATCGTCATCCCGCGGCTTCTCGACCGCGGCACCCAGCACTTAAAATTATACACAAATTTCATCGTATAAATCATACCAATTCGGGTTTACTTTTTCAATTAATTCTAATTTCCACTTACGTTGCCATTCTTTTAGTCGCTTCTCGCGATGAATAGCGCTTTCAGCAGTTTCATGAATTTCATAATAAACAAGTGTTTTTATATTATATTTTCTAGTAAACCCTTTGATTTCGCCTGATTTATGTTGCCATATGCGTTTTACTAAATCAGATGTAACACCAACGTAAATAGTACCATTTCGGTTATTAGCTAAAATGTATACATAAAAAATTTTTTTGGG
>JACCDN010262677.1_pt1 | contig 13466 bp, 12 predicted proteins | sample 7441691 | NCBI WGS metagenome assembly JACCDN01 (sample SAMN15323439, study PRJNA562643) | freshwater metagenome | isolation source: river surface water | place: USA:Blue River Watershed | collected 2017-08-16 | reverse complement strand
CTTTTCCATTTCCTGCGCAATTTTCCAAGCAATCACTTTCTTCAAAGCCAAAGCGTTTGCACTGAACAGTTGGCCCTCTTCCTCTAAATACTCATCGAAATTCGAGCCGATATTTTTCTTTGACATTTCAATCTTTCTGTAGCGACTACCGTCGCGCAAATTCAACTTGCAATGTATCATTTTTGGTACGATTTGAATATCTAAAACTCGACGTCTGGCTCATCTAGCGATCCTCCGCCCCTCTACCATCTCCTTGCAGCTCAACCGATTCCCTCCCTAGGGAAAGTCCCAACCGCCAATTTCAATTGTCATGTTGACAATGCCAATAATTATTGTCACAATGACAGTCATCGATGGCATCCTAGAAGTCTCTAGGGTTTCAAAGTAAAGGAAATTCTTCAACATGAACAAGTACTTAGACCAATTGCGCAACGACTTTCAGGGCAGTGCCGACCACTTGATAGCCACCGCTCAAGAGCTAGCCAAAACCCTCAAACTTGACCAAGAAGCCACCGAAGGCAACGAGCGTTTGCTTCGCCACTATGTGTCGATGGGCGTCGTAGACAAGCCCTCCCGCGATGGCCGAGATGCGCTTTACGGCTTCAGGCACTTGGTGCAATTTGTGGCGGCCAGGCGCTGGTTGGCCGAGGGGTTTCCGTTGGCCAAGATTGCCAAGTTCACCGGCACAGTGCCCACCGACACCCTCACCTCTTATTTAGAAAACCCAAATCGCATTAGCGAGGCAGAGTTGTTGATAGCGGCATTCCGTTCGGAGACGCCAACGCTGAACGCGCCTCCCCCAACTTCTCGCAAAGCTGCCCCGCCCAAACCACTGCCCAGCATGTCTACAGGCTTGGGCATGGTAGACGTCATGCACGAAATGCGCGAGATGGAAAAAAGGGTCAAAGAGCAGCTGATGTCCATGCAGAACAAGGTTCACCGCATGGTTGAAAACGCCGTAAGCAACATGAGCCACCAGCAAGGCGATGTGCAAATGTTTGCCAATGAGTTTAAACAGGCTGTGGCCTCCTTGGCCCAAATGATGGACGAGGCCGCACATCGCTTTGACAAACTGCTGCGCAACCCCATTCAAATGATTGAAAAGCAAATGGAGCAGCAGCGCTACATGTTTGAAGAAGCGCATCGTCAGAAGGATTTTCTGGAACGCATGTTTGGCGAACTGCTGCAAGAGCAACGCCGCGATTTGGACAAGCTTTTTATGCAACAGGCTGATCGATTTGAAATGCTGAGCGAATTGAATCGCAAGGCCAACGACGACACGCAACACCGCATTGGCATTCTTGAATCTGTGTTGCACGAGAGGCTGCGCACATTTGAAGAGCAACTCATTAACCAACAAAAAAACAAACCCTAAACCCCAACCACACAACAGGTGCCCCATGAAGATCGTCCTCAACCCCATCCGCCCCGCCCTTTGCAACAACAGCAACAGCAACCAAGACTTTCACGTTTTGGTGCGTTTTCAGTCTGAACATCAAGAAGGTTTTAAGCGCACGCCGCTCAACTTGTCGCTGGTAATAGACCGCTCGGGCTCTATGCAAGGCTCTAAGCTAGTCGAAGCCAAGCGCTGCGTAGTCGATTTAATCAAGCGCATGAACCCAGAAGACCATGTGGGCGTGGTGCAATATGACGACCAAGTAGACACGGTGGTGCCGCTGTCTAAAGTAGACCAGGTTAGCAACGTGATTGAGTCTTTGGTGCGCGGTATTCGGCCCAATGGCTTCACCGATTTGCACGCGGGCTGGTTAAGGGGCGGCGAAATGTTGGCACCCTCGGCAGGACGCGATGCCACTTGCCATGTGATACTTTTGTCGGACGGGCAAACCAATCGAGGAAACAAAAACCCCCAACGCATTTGCGAACAAGTGGCCGCACTGGCAGAGGCAGGGGTTACCACCACTACCGTGGGCCTAGGCGAAGACTTTAACGAGGAACTGATGACGGCCATGGCCCAAGCAGGTCAAGGCAGGTCGCATTACGGCGAGCGCGCCATCGATTTGGCGGAAACATTTGACGCAGAAATTGGCTTGTTGTCGCAGTTGCAATGGCGCAATGTAGAGATGTGCATTGTGAATGGTTCCGATCAAATGGCGCTTTTGAACAGTTATGAGCGTGCAGGCAATGCATGGCGCATGCCCTCTATTGCCATGGGCTCGGAATGCTGGGCGTTGGTACGCTTACCCATGCAAACCGCCATTTCTCTGCAGCAAATTCATGGCTCAGCTCTTAGCATCAGTGTGCAAGCCGTCAATGCCAATGGTCAAACTCAGACCTTTGAAGCGGCCCTTCCTACATTGCCCATCGTGTTTCCTGCGCAGTATGAAACTGAGCAGCAACATGAGTTGGTTGAGCGACGCATGAATGAAATGCAAGCGTCTCACATTCAAATGCAAATTAGAGATGCCGCGCTGAATGGCGATTGGCTTGAGGCTGAGCGCTTGTTTGCGCAGCTAGAAGTTTTGGGACGCAATGAGCCTTGGGTGGCTGCGTCCATTGCGTTTACAAGGCAGCTAATGCGCGAGCGAGATGAGCGGCGCATGTCTAAGGAGATGCTGTACAAGTCTAGAAAAATGGAGCAGCGTTTGTCGAGTACTGATGAAGTGATGTTCAGTTTGGATGCTGATTATGTGGCACCGGCGTTTTTACGACGCAAATCGACTGAAGGTAGGCGGACTGAGATTTGATTCTTTTTGTTTAAAAGCCACTCATGACGCTCACTCGCTTCTTTGTGAACATTAGGCGCTTTAACGCCCTGCTCCCCGCGCTTGCACTGTTGGTATTTGCAATGGTGCTGGCTTGGGGCTTTCTATCTCAGAACAAGGAGCGGCCGCCCAAGACGGTGGTGGCGCCAGATCAGGTGGTGCGTGTGCCAGGTGATGCGCTGGAGCTGCGCAAGCTCGATGTCGACTTAGATTTAGGGCCGAAGCTGGTGCTCTTGAAAGTGACCAGCAAGAGGAAGAATGGCTCTAATTATGAAAGTTCTGAAATTAGGAACTTGGTGTTTGTAGGGGATGACTCAGAGACTTTGAAATGGGTGTTTCCTACGCAAAAGCAAGAACTTGTAAGCGTGCATCCTGTCAAAGCTTCAGATGGGGTTATCAAGGGTATTTATGTTGAGGCGATAGACAAGACGACGGATGCAGTTACATCTACTGGCAATTTGAGCTCTGTCTATTTGGTCTTTGCAGATGGCTCTGGCTACAAAAAGGTGCTGTCAGATATTGACGAGGTTGTTAGCAGACGTAACGATGACAACAAGTTGCGATTGATTTATCAGAAGCAAAATTCAGTACGGATGGCGCTAATCAATATGCAAGATTTTCGGGTGCTGGCCGATCGTGAGCTAGCCACGATGAGTGAATTTAAAAAATAAATGGGAGAAATAAGATGAATGAAATTGTGTGCCCGCATTGCCAAAAAGCGTTTAAGGTGGATGAGTCTGGCTATGCCGAAATATTGAAGCAAGTGCACGACAAGGATTTTGAGAAGCAGTTGAGTGAGCGGATTAAGGCGATGGCGCTTTCAAACCAGTTAGCTACTGACAATTCTGTTTTGAAAGCCAAAAGCGACTTGGAAAGGGAACGAGATTTACTCAAAGCCCAACTCAGTGCAGAACTTGCCAACGCCGAAACGGCCAAACAACTTGCTGTTGCCAATGCTTTGGCAGAAATTAACCGAGAAAAGGACAAGCTGCAAAACGACCTGGTGCGATTGGCCGCTGACAAAAAGGCAGATGAAGAAAATATAGCCAAGCAGTATCAACTTCAACTCAAAGACCGCGATGACGCCATTGAGCGACTGCGCGACATGAAGCTAAAGCTTTCTACCAAGATGGTGGGAGAAACGCTAGAGCAACACTGCGAAACCGAATTCAATCGCCTGCGCGCCACGGCCTTTACCAAAGCCTATTTTGAAAAAGACAACGACGCCAAGTCTGGTAGCAAAGGCGACTATATCTTCCGAGACTTTGATGATGCGGGTATCGAGATAACCTCCATCATGTTTGAGATGAAGAATGAGAACGACAGCACGGCCACCAAAAAGAAAAATGAAGACTTCTTGGCCGAGCTAGACAAAGACCGCAAGGAAAAGGGTTGCGAATACGCCGTGCTGGTATCTTTGCTAGAGCCAGACAACGAGCTTTACAACACCGGCATTGTGGACGTGTTCTATCGTTACCCCAAAATGTACGTGGTTCGCCCCCAGTTTTTCATACAAATCATTACCCTGCTTCGCAACGCCGCCATGAACGCTATGCAGTACAAGGCAGAGCTGCAACTGGTCAAAGCTCAAAACATCGACATTACCAATTTTGAAACCGAACTGGACGCCTTCAAAACCGACTTCTCAAGAAATTTTGATTTAGCATCGCGCAAGTTTTCAACGGCCATCGACGAAATCGATAAGTCCATCAAACACCTGCAAGAAACCAAAGAAGCCCTCTTAGGCACAGACCGCAACCTGCGCCTGGCCAACGACAAAGCCCAAAACGTCACTGTCAAACGCCTCACCAAAAAGAACCCCACCATGGCCGCCAAATTTGACGCCCTCAAAGACGAAAGTTAATTGGGGTCAGATCAACATTAATTTCAAGGTTTGGTAGATCTTCTTAATGCGCGATCAAACGGGTTGATTTTTGGACTTAGCAGTGCGGCTTCTTTCTTTAGCAAGTCCACTACAACCAACAACCTGTCGCCGCTCAATCGGGTGGAAAGTGTTGCCACGCTCAAGGCGCCAATCACCTGGCCTGCTGCATCCCACACAGGCACAGCAACGGCGGCCACCCCTTCAATGACGCCGGTATCTTCTGCCGAATAGCCTTGTTGTTTGGTTCTTAATATGGAGGCTCGCAACTGCACGCCATCCAAAGTACCCAAGCCCATCAGGCGTGGCACGTTGTAGCGCAAAATTTCTTCGCACTCATCGGGCGCAAGATGTGCAAGGATGGCCATGGCACCTTGACCGCCGCCCAACGGCACTCTACCTCCCACATCGCCTGTGAGAGTTCGAATAGGAAACTGCCCCTCCCACCGATCGAGGCAGACAGCGTCAAACCCTGAACGCACAAAAAAGAAAACACTTTCACCCAATGCAGCGCCCAATCGAGCCAGTACAGGCCGACAAAGTGATTTAAGTCCCCCTGAACCCTCACCCCCATGACTAACTTGTTCAACGGCATGCGTTGCAAGCGTGGCCAATCCCAAGCCAAGCGCATAACGTTTGTCTTCTGGAAACTGACACACCAACTCGCCCTCGGTCAGCTGTTGTAAAAGTCGATGGGTGGTGGCTTGTGTGTAGCCCAGGTGGCGCGACAGATCGCTGATGCGACTAGGTCCTAATTCACTTAAGGCTTGCAGAAGTTCGAGGGCACGCTTGAGACTTGTGACACTGCTTTCAGATTTTTTCTGCAATTTGATTCCACATGTTGGACTTAATTTAATTGAAAGTCACTTTATTTCCAAATGATGGAACTAACCATCGGTATTTTCCCTTTTTTGGAAACGCATCTATTGACCCTGAATTCATTCGTGCAATACGATGGGCAAGCCCTATGACAAACCAAGCATTCCCCATTTACACGCAAGCCTGTGGTTGGAATGCATTGCTACCCCACCGAGAATCGCGCCCTGCTGCAACAGGCCAGCTGGATGTTCAGTACGTTGTTGTGGGCGCTGGTTTTACAGGCATGGCAGCGGCCAGGCGACTTAGTAAACTCAATCCGAATGCAGACATTCTTTTGCTGGAAGCCAGCACTGTCGGAGAAGGATCATCTGCACGCAACTCCGGCTTTTTAACGCGCGAAGAGTATCCCAGCAGCAACTCTGCGCAAGCCATCCAACAAAGCAAGGTTTTGAATGGCTTCAACACCGAAGCGTTTGATGATTTGAAGCAAATCATTCAAGACCATCACATTGAATGCGACTTTCACGCAAGCGGAAGAATCAGAGCTGCCGCGACGCCAGAAGGCGCGAACACATTGCGCAAAATTCAACAAGCACTTGAATCAACTGGACACTCAACGCAAACTCTGGATGCCGCATCGCTTAACCAACTGATTGGTACCGGCTATTACAAATTTGGCGTTCAAACAGACACTGGCCACTTGGTTCAACCTGCTGCCTTGATCAGAGGTCTTTTAAGCGCCCTGCCGCAACAAGTTCAAGTTCATGAAAACTCGCCTGTGCTTGATTTAAAACGGCACGGCAAGCGGTGGGCGCTCAAAACAAGTTCAGCCCAAATCACAGCAGACCATGTCATCATGGCCACAAACCCATCCGTCAAGTTTTTTGGCTACCTTCAAGACAAAATTGTCACCATTCACACCTATGCCGCTCTAACCGAGCGACTGAAGCCATCTGAAATGGCCAGCTTAGGTTCATTGCAAAGCTGGGGGGTCCTGCCCGCGCACAGACTGGGTACAACTGTGCGGCGGGTGGGCGCAGATCGATTGTTGGTCCGGTCACTTTACGCCTATGAGCACAGTCTGAGCGAGTCAGAAGTTCACGAGGCACTGCGCCGACGTTTCCACAACCGATACCCCGCGTTGTCACACATTCATCTTGAACATGTTTGGGGCGGCGTGACCGCCTTGACCCTCAACGGATCACCCTACGTCGGTTGCTTGGAGCCTGGTCTTTATGCTTCCGCCGGCTGCAACGGTTCTGGCATTGTCAAAGGAACTGCCCTTGGAAGTTATTTGGCAGAACTGGCGTACTCTCACAAAACGAATCCGCAAATTCTCGAAGCCTACGGCACTGCCAACAAAATTCTGCCCGACCCCTTCAGAGCCATTGGGTTCAAAGTGATTTCTGCTTGGGAAAGTCGAAAAGCAGGCCTTGAATCCTAACAATGGCAACATCGTTTCAATTGATCAAAATCGCTGACAGCCAACCGTGAACCACACCGACTATTTATCACTGCAAGGTTTGAGCAAGTCCTACGGCAAAGTGACCGCGTTGAATGACTTTAATTTGACGATTGCACAAGGTGAGTTCATCAGCCTGCTGGGACCGTCTGGCTGCGGCAAGACCACCACGCTTCAATTGCTCGCGGGCTTTGTACAACCCTCTGCAGGTGATATTTTGCTCAACGGCAAAAGCATCACTCACCTGCCCCCTAACGAAAGAGGCTTGGGCATCGTCTTCCAAAGTTACGCCTTGTTTCCGCACATGACGGTGCGAGAGAACGTCAGTTTTGGACTGGAAATGCGCAAAATGGACGTTCTAGAACGAACCGACAGAGTGAATCGAATTTTGGCCATGGTTCAACTGGGTGATTATGCAGACAGGTACCCCAGAGACCTCTCTGGTGGGCAGAGGCAACGCGTGGCGTTGGCCAGAGCCATCGTCATCGAACCCCCAGTTTTGTTATTGGACGAACCTTTGTCCAACCTCGATGCCAAGTTGCGAGAAGCCATGCAGTTTGAACTGCGCAGAATTCAACGCAAACTGGGCACCACCACATTGATGGTGACACACGATCAGGCCGAAGCCTTGTCCATCAGCGACCGCGTAGTGGTGATGGACAACGGCCGAATTCAGCAAATTGACACGCCCCACGCTATTTACGAATCCTCTGGAAGCAGGTTTGTTTCAACGTTTGTCGGAAAAACCAACTTCATAAAGGCCACTGTGCGTGATGCAAAGTTGCAACTGGGATCCAACATTCTTGTGCAAACTCAAGAGACCCATCCCCCTCAAGGCAGCGAAGTCACTTTGAGTATTCGCCCTGAAAAACTGAAATTCGCAACGGTTTCTGACACCTCAAAACTGAAAGTTCAAATTAAGGAACGTTTTTTTCTTGGCAACCTGTGGCTCTATCGCGTAGACAGCGAACTGGGCGAGTTGGAAGTCAGTTGCATCAATGACGGCTCGGCGCCAAAACATGAATCGGCGGCCGATCACCTAACATGGGATGACGCTCACTTTAAAGTGATGTCAGCCCCCGAGGGCTTGAAGTGATCAACAACACAAGAACCCCCTATTTTCTGAGCGCGCCCGCACTGGGCTTGTTCGGCTTGATGGTTCTGTTTCCGTTTCTCTTAACTTTCTTTTTATCTTTTCAGCGCTTTGACCATCAAGTAGGCATTGTTCCTGGCTTCACTTTCGATGTGTACAAGCACATCGTGAATGATCCGTTTTACTGGGAGGTTTTTGGCAGAACCGCTTGGGTGTCACTCACCACCACTTTGCTGTGCGTGTTGATTGGCGCCCCCGAAGCCTACGTCTTAAGCAGAATGCGAGCCCCATGGCGATCGTTCTTCTTAGTCATCATTCTCTCCCCTCTGCTAATTTCCGTCGTGGTCAGGGCATTTGGATGGAGCCTTGTATTGGGCCCCGCAGGATTATTGAACAGTTTTTTACAAAGTGTAGGTTTCGATCGCGTTCGCATTCTTTACACCCCCACAGCCGTCGTCATCGCGTTGGTGCATGTGATGCTGCCCTTCATGGTCATTCCTGTTTGGACCTCATTGCAAAAACTCGATCCGCAAATTGAGAATGCAGCGCTTTCACTGGGCGCATCCAAGTTTCAAGTTTGGCGACGTGTTGTTCTGCCGCAAATCACACCAGGATTGTTGTCAGGTGCTTTGATTGTTTTTGCACTCAGTGCCAGCGCCTTTGCCATTCCAGGCCTGGTCGGCGGCCGAAGGGTCAAAATGGTCGCCACCTTGATCTACGACGAGTACTTGCATGAACTCAACTGGCCGTTGGGTGCCGCCATTGCTTTGATTTTGCTGTTGGTCAATTTGCTGGTTATGTATGTCACGCAAACCTTGGTGGAGGGACGCTACGCGCGTCGCATGGGATCATGAAAAACGGCCCTCTCGCCATTCTCTTTCACACCCTTGTGCTCGCCTTCATGATGGCGCCGCTGGTGGTCATTTGTTTGGTGGCATTTACACCGTCGAACACATTGCAAATTCCTTGGGGCAGCTATTCATTGCGCTGGTTCTCTGCAGTTTTTGAGCACAGCGATTTGTTGCAATCGTTTTGGAACAGTTTGATTCTGGCAGGGCTGGCGGCCACAATTTCCGTGGTGATGACGGTACCTGTGGCCATTGCTATTACCCGCTACAACTTTACTGGCAAACAACTGGTGCAAGGCCTCTTGATGAGCCCTTTGATCGTGCCCCATTTGGTGCTAGGTGTCGCCATGCTCCGACTGTTTACCTTGATGGGCGCAAAAGGTTCATTTGAATGGCTGACAATGGCCCACGTGATCATTGTGACGCCCTATGCACTTCGACTCATGATCACGGCGCTGGTGGGCGCAGAACAAAACGTCGAGCAAGCGGCTGCCTCCTTGGGCGCAAAGCCTTGGGTGGTTTTCAAGCGCATCACCTTGCCACTCATGTTACCCGGCATTGCGGGCGGCTGGATTTTGGCATTCATCAACAGCTTTGACGAAGTCACCATGTCGGTCTTCATCACATCGCCGCAAACCATTACCTTGCCTGTCCGCATGTACATGCTGGCCACCGAATCGATTGACCCCATGATGGCGGCTGTCTCGGCGCTCATCATTGCACTCACGGCTGTGACCATGTTTGCACTGGACCGCTTGTATGGGTTGGACAAAGTGCTGGTCGGTCAAAAATAACCAGTCCATAAGCAAACGGAGATCACACATGGCCCCATGAAGATTCACTTGCAAATTCAAGCTTTTTTCTAAAACCACCCCACCTTTGACAATTAAATCGCCACGGCGATCAAGGAGAAGACAATGAACATTCAAAAAATCGGATTGCTCAGCGCTGCATTGCTAACGGCATTTGGCGCCAGTGCGCAAGTTAAAACGCTCTACATCGGCATGAACGGCGGCACCACAGAGCAAGCCTACGTGAAACACGTATTTCCAGAATTTGAGAAAAAATTCAATGCCAAAGTTGTGGTGGTACCAGGTACCTCTTCAGACATTTTGGCCAAAGTACAAGCCAGCAAAGAAAAACCACCTGTTCATGTGATGCATTTGGACGACGGCGTCATGATCCGCGCCGTTCGCATGGGACTGTGTCAAAAATTGGCCGACACGCCAGTGCTGAAAGATCTGTATTCAACCGCTATTTTGGCTGGCGGCATGGCTGCAGGTGTCAGTGTGACCACCACCGGCATTGGCTACAACAAGAAATTGTTTGATGAAAAGAAATGGGCTGCGCCAACATCTTGGATGGATTTTGCAGATGCCAAATACAAAGGGCAAGTTGTCTTTCAGTCTGCGCCATCCAGCAGTTATGGTTTGCATGGTTTCTTAATGATCAACCGCGCCATGGGCGGCAATGAAAAAAATGTTGAGCCTGGCTTCACCAAATGGGCTAGCACCGTGGGCCCCAACGTGCTCGAATACATTCCAAGTTCTGCCAAACTCAGCGAGATGGTGCAAACGGGCGATGCAGCCATTTTCCCATTGACACCTACCGCTGTGGAGGGCCAAAAAGCCAAAGGCATTCCCATGGAATATGCACAACCCAAAGATGGCTCTGTTGTGTTGATGGTTGCCCAGTGCGTTACAGCCAACAACGACGCACCCGAGTTGGCTCAGAAACTCTCTGAATTCATGTTGCAACCCTTTGCACAAGCCGCAATGATGGAAAATGCAACGCAAATTCCAACCAATCCTAAAACTCAATTAACCTCAGCGCCTGCCATCAAAATGATGGACCAGTTTCGTGGTTATATGAAAAACGCAGTGTCATTAGATTGGGACACCATCAATGCCGTTCGTCCTGAATGGAACAGCCGTTGGAGCAGAACCATTGAGAAATAAGCAGGGGTAAGCCTCTGCTCGCGTATTGGTCTTTCGAGAATCGAATCCTCTTTTGCAGAGGGTTCGATTTTTTTTGCCTAGCAGGCGGCGCCAAAAAGGCGATGCGTTGTCAAAAATTACTTCACAGCCCGATGTGCTGCATGGTTAGCGACCGGATTCTTGGTGGGCGTTTGCAATTTGCAATTATTTTGAAAATCTGAGGGTAAAAACGGATATTGCCGATTCGATGAGGCTCACTATACTTAATTTTGTAATTACAGATTACGAGTTCAACTTAAATGCTGACATGACCCAACTCACCATCAAGCTGTAATTTCAGTTGCAGTTACCTTGCTCATTGATTTCAAAAGGAAGAGACACATGACCATCGCTAAGAAACTCGTGCAGACACTCATCGCGGCCGCGGCGCTGTCCCCACTGTGGGCTTACTCACAAACGGTGGTCAAGTTTGCACACTACGGCCCCACATCAGATCCTGTTCATGTTGGCGCCTTGAAGTTCAAAGAAGTTTTAGAGAAAGAAAGTGGTGGCGCTTTCAAGGTTGAAATCTTCCCTCAGGAACAACTGGGCAAAGGCGCCGACATGATCATTGGCACCCAAGTGGGCAGCATTGATGTCAGCGTCACGGGCAATCCCTTCTTTGGCGGCGTATCGCCAGAGCAAGCTGCATTGGACATTCCCTTTTTATTCCGCACAGTTGACCATGCCTACCGCGTCATCGATGGCCCCTTGGGCCGCGAACTAATGGACAAGTTTGAAGCGCGCGGCCTGAAGGGCTTGGCCTACTGGGAAATTGGCTTTAGAAACATCACCAATTCTGTACGCCCCATCCGCACACCCGCCGACTTGAAAGGCATCAAGCTGCGCACCACACCCAACCCGATGCACATTGAAGCCTTCAAAATTTGGGGTGCCAATCCAACCCCCATGGCCATCTCCGAAGTCTATCTGGCACTGAACACCAAGACGGTAGATGGCCAAGAAAATCCAACCGTGCACATTGCCAAATTGAAGTTTCAAGAAGTTCAAAAGTACATGAGCGTGACACGACATGCCTTTACAGCAGCCCCCATGGTGATGAACTTGGCCAAATTCAAAGCACTCACACCACAACAACAAGCCATGTTCATGAAAGCAGCCAAGGAAGGCGGCCTGGCCGAGCGCCAAAACAATGCCAGCTTAGAAACTGAAAGCTTGGCAGCCATTCGCAAAGCGGGCGTAGAGGTGATTGAAAATGTCAACACAGAACCCTTCCGTGCAGCAGCCTACGAACCTGTTCGCAAAATGTATGCTGACAAATTTGGCGGCGAGATCCTGTCCAAAATTGATGCACTGAGATAATCATGCGCGTCACTTTGATTGACGCACACCACCATCTGTGGGATTTGAATAAAAATCCCTATCCATGGTTGCAGGAAGCGAACGAACCACATTTCTTCATGGGCAATTACGATGCCCTGAAGAAAAATTACCTGTGGTCCGATTATCAAAACGATTCGTCTGCCCACAACGTCATCGCGACTGTTCACTGCGAAGCTGAATGGTCGCGCGACGACCAAGTGGGCGAAACAAAGTGGCTAACAGAGATGCACCAACGCATTGGCCACCCGTCGGCCATTGTGGCGCACGCTTGGTTTCACACAGACAACAGCGAAGAAATACTGGCCAGGCAAGCCTCATTTCCACTGGTCAAAGGCATACGTTCAAAACCCGTTACGGCGGCCAATCCTAATGCCATGCAAGCTAAGTTGCCTGGCAGCATGCAAGATCCGAAATGGTTGGAAGGATTTTCAAGATTAGAAAAGTACCAACTCAGTTGGGACTTAAGAGTGCCCTATTGGCATTTGGCAGAGGCTGCAGAAGTAGCGGCCATGTTTCCTCAAACGCCCATTGTTTTAAATCACACCGGCTTTCCATGGGACCGAAGCGCAGAGGGTTTGGCCGCTTGGCGACAAGCCATGGAGACCATTGCCAAGTGCCCTAACGTGTGGCTCAAGGTGTCTGAATTTGGCTTGAAAGACAAACCCTGGAACTACGAAGACAACAAGGCCGTTGTGCTTGAAGCCTTGTCTATTTTCGGCATCCATCGTTGTATGTTTGCGTCCAACTTTCCCGTGGCCAGTTTGCGCATCGACTTCAACACCTTGGTCACCTCCGTTGCACAAATGCTCCACGGCTTTGCCACCAAAGAGCAAGCCGACTTCTTTGTCAACAACGCTGCCAAGTTCTATCGCCTGTCTGACAACTTGCAAACCAGTTAAATGGGTGCTTGTTATTCAACATGATCAGTTCTGCGCTATGCTGAGCGCATAGTCTCACATGGCCATCATCCACCCCCGCCTCGTCCAGCCGCACACCCTGCCCCACGGTGGCTACCAACTCGAACTCAATTTGCTCGAGATGCTTCGTACAGGCCTGCCAGACACCTTTGATGTGTTTCACGGACTTACCTGGTCCACAGTTCACTCGTCAGTTCAAAAGTTTGGCGAGCTAGACCTCACAGTGGTGTCACCACAAGGCCAAATTCTCATTCTGGAAGTTAAGGCTGGCAGCGTTTATACGAATAACGGTTCGATCTACAAAGACTACAGCCAACAAAAACCCAAAGACATCGGTCAGCAACTGGGCCGTCAGCACGGCGCTCTTAAGAAGCGTTTGAAGCAAGCCAACATGGACCATGT
>JACCDN010067849.1_pt1 | contig 13472 bp, 10 predicted proteins | sample 7441691 | NCBI WGS metagenome assembly JACCDN01 (sample SAMN15323439, study PRJNA562643) | freshwater metagenome | isolation source: river surface water | place: USA:Blue River Watershed | collected 2017-08-16 | reverse complement strand
GCATGGCCCTTATGCCTTGGGCTACACACGTGCTACAATGGCCGGTACAATGGGTAGCCAACCCGCAAGGGGGAGCAAATCCCAGCAAAGCCGGTCTCAGTTCGGATTGGGGGCTGCAACTCGACCCCATGAAGTTGGAATCGCTAGTAACCGCAAATCAGACATGTTGCGGTGAATATGTTCCTGGGTCTTGTACTCACCGCCCGTCACATCATGAAAGGTGGGGGTGCCCGAAGTCGCGTTATCCCTTCGGGGAGCGTGCCTAAGGTAAAACCACTGATTGGGATGAAGTCGTAACAAGGTATCCGTAGGAGAACCTGCGGATGGATCACCTCCTTTTATGGAGAAAAACAGCGTTCCGATCGCTAACGGTCGGTTTCGCTCACGGTCGTTCTTCGGAAAAGCATTATCTTTACTGCATTTAGGCCAGTACGCAAAAAAAAGCCTCAGGAGCTAGCCTTCTGGGCTTTTTTGTTTCCGGTCGGTAGGGTCTTCTACCCCTTCCTCCCTTTTGTTTTTTTCAGCAAGCCCTCCACTTGCCCCTCTCTCTCTTCCAGTTCCTTGATCTCCCGGTTCTGCTTGCGGTTGATGGCCGCCTCTTCGCGCAGCTTGCGCTCTTGCCGATTCAGCTCTTTCTCCTGCTCTCGCAGGGCTTGGCGGGCTTCCATAATCCTAAGCTTCTGCTCGCGGACTTTCCTTTCGGTGTCCTCCAGCTCGCCTTCCACGGCCAGGCTCTCTTCCTTCTGCCTATGCTCCAGCTTCCGCAGCTTGCGGTAGACGCTATTGCTCTGGTAGCGCGCCACCATCGAAAAGGCGTAGAGCACCAGGGGGACAATGCTCATGGAGTAGGCAATGGTGATGATCTTGCTCAAGGCGTGCGTGGGTGTGAAATCTCCGTAGCCCACGGTTGTGGCTGTCATGCTGACGAAGTAGAAGGAATCCAGCAGCGTCCACTCCTCCAGAAAGCTGAAGACGACTGCTCCCAGCAGGAGCATGCTCAGCACGGTGGCGCCCAGAGTCAAAATTTTGAGATTCAGCTCTCGCTCTTTCATTTTTGTTTGTTTTATTGAGGCCAATCCATTCTAGCGCAGAAATGCCGCTTTTCAATGGGTCGTCTTTCGGCTGCCAAAAGGGGATAGTGAAAAGGCTCCGACGCAATGTCGGAGCCTCGATGGTGGCCTATTCGGCTCGGAGGCCCTGCCGCCGCTCGGCGTCGGCCTTCAGGGCGCAGCGCAGGCTGGTCAGCTCCGGGGTTGCATCCTTGCAGGAACTGCCGTCGATGCCAAGGGCCCATTGCTGGAGCAGCTGAGCCTTTCGATCGGGCTCCTCGTTGCCCCATATGACCCGGAAGAAAGGCTGATTTTCCCCTGCCTGGAGAGGCTGTTGATCCAGTTCCAGATGGGCCAAAGTGCTTTTCTCTGCCGCAGTGAGGCAATGCGAATGCTTCCAATTTTGACCCAGCTCGACCGCTTGAAAGCTCTGTCCATCTTCCATGAAGCAGCTGAGCACCTGATTGTAGGCGAGATCATTTTTCTGGCAGGCAGGCTCCTTGGGCATTTGGGCGCAAAGGCACCGGGCTTGCTCTTTATTGAGCCATTCCCATCGGATGCCGTTCAGGCACACTACTATGCCAGAGACCAGAATGACGAGGATTGGGCTCGACCAAATGATTTTCCATCGGGTCGGGTCAGGGGATTTTAGGATCAAGCAGATTAATAGAACGCTTAGAGCGAGCACAAGTAGGAGCAGGATCATGAGCATGAAAAACTCCTTTTCCGGCGGATTTCCTCCGCCTTTCGAACCGAACAGGGGTGGGGGCTGCTTTGGAGGGGCGGTATGGCCCTCCAGGGCAGAGAAAGCCCCTGTCCACCGATGCTTTCAAGGATCTGGAGCTGAATTCTAGGTCACTTCCTTTGGCCTGTCAATTTCGGCAGAGGCATTCAGCGCTCTTTGCAGCATCTCCTCATTCACTCTGATCAGCCGCAGCATCTCTTCCTCGCTTCCCACGGCGTCGAAAAGTCGTGTCTCGGCGACCCAGGGTCCTTCCTGATTCCATTCGGGCCGCTTGATTTTCATAGTGACGGCATGCTCGTTCTTAGGCCTTGCCTCGCTAGAATCGTTCACGTCGGAATGGGCCCGCATCCAGCGCAGCATGGCCTCGACATTCGCAAAGAAGGGCGGAATCACGATGTGCCTGGGGTCGTGGAAGCCATGTCGGGCGAACTGCTCCGCCTTCACTTTCGTTAGCAGGCCGATGGCCCGTTCCAACCGGGTCTTTCCTGCAAAATCCCTCACCCCCCTGTTCTCGCGCATGAGCTCATCCGCGTTGGCGCTGAAGGCGTTGTGGATGCGCCGGGCCATTTCCATTCTCTGCTCCCAGGTCTCGTAGTCCGCGAAGGGCCGGGAGTCGTTGATCTGGAAGGAGGCGGTCGCGGTCGAAATCAGCATTTCCTTGCCACCCTCCAATCCTCCCCATGCGTCGATCAGCTGGTGGGCCCTGGAAGCGGGGTCGCTGGTGGCCGGCACGAACCGGAAGGGGTGGCTCAGCACGGGGACGAAGCTCAGCCGGGCCCCGTGGTCAGCCAGAATATCGTTCACGGCCTCCCGGATCTCCATCGCTTCCCGAACGGCCTCCGCCCCGGTTCTGCGCACCCGTGTGGCGATCTCCAGCATCACCGAGGCCTGCTCGAGCGACACCCGTTCGGCCAAGCTTGGCCTCCTGTCCTGGATCGCAAGCATCGCGACCTCCGAGGCCGGCTTTCCGTCGATGAATTCCATCCCTCTGTTCTGATCGTCCACGATGAAGCCTTCGGTTTCCAGTCCGATTCCTGTAGTGCTTTCCATTGCTCGGGGCATAGTGGCTTGGGTTAGGGGGAGGGATTGTCCATTTTTCATATGGCCCGCTTCAGCACCCTGTCGTTGGCGGCCAGCAGCCGCAGCATCTCCGCTTCGCCTTCCACGGCGTCGAAAATCCGTGTCTCGACGATGCGAGGGCCCTCATTCCACCGACTCCACTTCATCTTCACAGTGACGGCATGCGCGTCTTTGGGGCTGGACTCCTTTCCTTCGCTAACGTCCGAATGGGCCCGCATCCAGCGCAGCATGGCCTCGACGCTCGCAAAGAGGGGCGGCACCACAATGTGCATGGGGTCATCGAAGCCGTGTCGGGCGAACTGCTCCGCTTTCACTCCTGTCAGGAGCTTGATCAATCTTTCCATTCTGGTCTTTCCCGCAAAATCCCTCATTTCGGCGTTCTCGAGCATGAGCTCGTCCGCGCTGGCGCTGAAGGCGTTGTGGATCCGTCGGGCCGTCTCCATCCTCTGCTCCCAGGTCTCGCAGCCCGCGAAGGGCCGGGAGTCGTTGACCTGAAAGGAGGCAATGGCTGTGGAGGCCAGCATCTCCGCTCCATCCGGCCGATTTCCCCACGTCGCGATCAGCTGGTGGGCCCGGGAATTGGGGTCGCTGGTGGCCGGCACGAACCGGAAGGGCTGGCCAAGCACAGGAACGAAGCTCAGCCGGGCCCCGTAGGGAGCCAGGATGGAATCGACGACCCCTCGGACCTCCAGCACTTCGCCTATGGCATTGCGCTCTGTGGCGTGAACCTGGGTGGCGATCTCCAGCATCACAGAGGCCTGCTCCACGGAGACCTGGCCCGCTATCCGCTCAAAATCTCTCCTCATGGCTTGGATCACAAATTCTGAGGCTGGCTTTCCGTCGATGAACTCCACTCCTTTGTTCTGATCGTCCACAATGAAGCCTTCGGCCTCCACTCCGATTCCCACGCAGCTTTCAACTTCTCTGGCCATGATGATTGATGGTTAGTAGATATTTTTTCCGGAAAACAAAAGCGCCCCCGATCGGATGGACCAGGGGCGCAGGTGGATTTTTCAGGTCAAATCAGACGCCCCTTTCCTGGAAGGAAGTAAAATAGAAGAAGGTGGCGCTGCTTTCGGTTCGAAGTTTTTTCATGTCCGTTTCTAAACTGGGCAGAATTTTACTAGTTCGCTTTGAATTTGTCAATGGCATTTTCTAATCCCTCCGCCCTTGAGGACCTCTCAGCTTCTCCATTTCGCTTTTTGAGGCAACTCCCGTATCCTGTGCCTTGAGACTTCAAGCCTTTCCTATGGATCTTAATTCGCTTTCGCAATACATCAAGGGCCAGGGCTGGACCGACTTCGGCGTCCTGGGGATCGGATCGATTCAGGCTGCGCTGGGGAAGCACGAAGGGGTGTTTGAGCGCTGGCTGGCCCAGGGCTATGCGGCCGACATGGATTATTTGGCCCGCATGCAGGCCGACCGCTTCCATCCCCAGAACAAGCTGCCCAGCATCAAATCGGCGATCGTGCTGATGGCGTGGTACGGTTCGGATGGAGATTCCAGTGGTGAGCCCGCTTTGCGTGATGCCAATGGCGAAATCACAACTGGTCTCACAACAGGAATCACCACCGGTAAAGTGGCAAAATATGCCCAGGGTCGCGATTACCACAGGGTTCTCAAAAAAAGGCTGATTGACCTTTCCGCCCACCTGAAAAGCCAGATTCTTGGCCTGGAGACCTACGCCTCTGTGGACAGCGGACCCACCGTCGATCGGGTGCTGGCCCAGGCGGCCGGATTGGGCTTTTTCGGCAAGAACGCCAATCTCATCGATCCGCGCCGAGGGAGCTATTTCTTCATTGCCAGCCTCATGCTCACGGCCGAGCTGTCGGAAACTCCAAAAAAGCCCATGCCCAACTGCGGTAGCTGCACACGCTGCATCGACGTTTGCGCCACCCGGGCCATCATCGCCCCGGGAGTCATCGATGCCCGTCGCTGCATTGCCTACCTCACCATCGAGAACAAGGGCGGCATCCCTCTTGAGCTTCGCCCCGCCGTCGGCAACCGGCTTTTTGGCTGCGACATCTGCCAGGAGGTTTGCCCTTTCACTTTGGGCCGGGCCAGCCAGCAGCAGGTCCGCATCGAACCCCTTCAGGCCGCAAAAGGAGCGGGGCCGGAACTGGACCTGCGCGAGCTTTTGGCAATGGAAAGCGACGAGGCGTTCATGCGCCGCTTCGCCGGAACGCCCCTGATGCGGGCCAAGCGCAGGGGGATTCTGCGCAACGCCTGCGTGGTGGCTGGCAATAGCGGGGACGCCTCGCTGATTCCCCACCTGCGAAGCCTGATGGAAAGGGAGGAGGATCCCATGCTGAAGGAGCATGCCCAATGGGGGATTGACAAGCTGAAGAAGGTTGATCCCATGCCTTCTGCCTAAGCTTGTAACCAGCTTTAGGCTCTGGAGATTTCCCCTAGAATCCCAGAAGCATTACGCCCTTTTTGATGGGCTTTGTTTTTAATTAGGATTTCGGGGGCATTGCCAGTAGGATGCTCCAGGAACTTTTGAGAATTCGGCAGAAGATCAATCTGGCCACTCCACTCCCATTTTGTCGCCGAACAGGAAAATCTTTTCTATTTTCTAAAAACAAACACTTGCTTTCCCTTGTCGCCCTTATAAATTCCGTTTTCGGAACTTATTTGGATTCGCTCAAAAAAGATCTCTGTCACAAAGGATTCGAACCGATCTTCTTTATCATAGCTACAACCTGGTTGGGTTCGCCTCTTATTATGCTTTTTCTGCTTGTTACCCGAGGGTTCCAAATGCCCAGCGACCCCACTTTCTACCTTTCTTGGTTTGGCTTGACCTTTCTCACGGTTGTCCGCGTCACCCTTTTTATCATTGGCATGACGAAAACACGTTTCTTGGCAGCCAACGCCTTCTCCAGCCTGGCTTTTGTCACCACCATCTTCTATGCAAAAATCTTTCTCCATGAGCCTTTGAGCCCCCTTAGTGCTGTGGCCGTATTTGCTGGGCTGGCGGGCGCTATTTTATTCTTTGATTGGCAAGATGTTACCAAAAAAGACCTCCGAAGCAATGTTGGACTGCTGCTGATTGCCTTTTCGGTCTTTCTGTCCCCTTTGGAATCCATCCTTTACAAGGTCTCCACTTTGCATGCCGACTCCTACCAGCAGCTGCTGACGGGCAGGATCGTCATGGATTTTCTCTATTATTCGGTCTTTTTCTTTTTGCTCTACTTTTTTTGGCATAGGAGGAGCCCTTTGCCCAAGCTCGCCGCCTTTGCGGTATCCTTGCCGGCTATTTTATTCACCCTAGGATCCGTGACCTTCAATCTCATTGATTCTTACTTGTTCTTCAAATTGCCCGTTTCATTGCTGACCATTTTGGAAAACATTTCCATTCCGGCTGGCTATTTTATCGCCCACATCAAATACAAGGAGCGAATCAGCCCTCGCTACATTTTCGGAGCCATCTTGATAGTTTTTGGCGTCGTTCTATTTGTCAAAGCCGGCTATGCGGTGGAATAAGGAGCCTGAATGGCAAAGGCGCTTCGGTTGGTACGCAAAAGCATCCTAAAAAACCCGGACGACAGCAGTGGGATCCAGGCGCACCAGGTCTCAACTTCGCCTGACTGCCGGCATGTTCAGCCTATCCTGCCCAAACTCACGTCCTTGGTGGCAAATCCAGCTTCAGTCGAGCTGCAGTGGAAGTTTGCCATCCTACGCCAAAGCTTCGGACGACTATCACTTCGCTTAGCTGCTTGCTTCCGTATGGCCTGCCATCCAAAGCTAGCAGAGCGAAGGATGGTGGGCGATGGAGGACTTGAACCTCCGACCTCTACATTATCAGTGTAGCGCTCTAACCAGCTGAGCTAATCGCCCTTGTTTTAAACTCATATTCTTCATCCTGGTGGAGCCTAAGGGATTCGAACCCTTGGCCTCCTGCGTGCAAGGCAGGCGCTCTAGCCAACTGAGCTAAGGCCCCATGAGCGGGAAAGCGGAGCAAGGAGGCGAGTGGCTGGCCCAAGCGTGTGCTTGCCAATAGCTCAAATGCGCCCATCCAAAATCAGCAAGCGGATTGTAGACAAGGCATTCCTCCAAGTCAATCAAAAAGCCCTCTTTTCTGGCATAGGCTGCCTATCCTTAGCCCGAATAGGCCAAGTGGGCCAAACAGAGCCCCAGCACGGATTGCGTCAGGCCAAAAATCCGCACGCTCTTTTCCTGCCCGATCAGCCGGAGGTAGGCTTGCGCTGTTTTTTCGGGGGAAAGAAGGATGATCAGGGATTCCAGAAGCATGGCCCAGCCAATCAGCGTGATCAGAACCCAAGGTTCCGCCTCCCATATATTGTGCTTCACCAGAATCACCAGGGCCAGCACCAGTTCCATCAAGGTCATTCCCACCATGCCCAGGCGGTCCTTTCGCCAGGCCTTCAGGCTTTTGGCCCAAGATTCGGTCCGAAGAAGCATCGAAAGGCCGATGGCCAGCAGGGCCGGCCCCATGACCGCCGCCAAAAAAATATGACTCATAGAAGTGGAAGTTAGGTGCAGCCCGAGTTCATTATTATCACCCTGCTGGCCTTCCGGCAACGCCCAGAGGTTGTTTTGCTTGCCTCCTTCCGCTTGCGACTTCTGTCTTTTGGCCAAAAAGGCTGGCATCAGGACGCCTTTTGCGCTATTGTCAGGCAAAAACTCCCCCTGGCCCATGCGTATTCTTGTTGGCCTCATTGGCATTGTCCTCAGCGCCCTCCTTCTGGTCTTTCGAGTGCGGATTCGCCAATTTATGGGGCAAATTGCCTGGGCTGAAGCCAAATTCGGTCCAGGGGGAACCTACACTGCCCTGCTCATCGCCGGAGTCGCCCTCTTTTTTCTCTCCCTTATCTACGCCACGGACTCCTTCGGCCTCATCCTTGGGGGTTCAGAAATCGATTTTTTCGGCTCTGCTAGCCAATAAAAAACAAAAAAAGCCCCTAGAGAAAAAAGTCTGCTTTTTTTCTTGACTTGCTTTCGAAAGTCCATAAAATAGGGGGGCACTTGTTTCGGGAGCTTTTTTCTAGCCCACCCTTCCAGAGCGCACCGCTCCTTTCGCCCCATGCGTACCCTTTAGTTTGGCAGCCTTCAGCTTCCAATCTGAGGAGTGCGCACGAACCGCCCCCTTTTTTCTTCTGCTGCCGGGCGGCTTTCTCCACTCGCTGGTCCTTCACACCATCGCGACTTCAAAACAATCATCGAGAATCAATTGGCATCGATTGCTAGTTGATCTCATTAAACTCGATATCAAGTTACAATTAGAGCATATAACGGATGCCCTGACACTTTGCTCCGATGAAGGACGTGGAAAACTGCGATAAGCTCCGGTGAGCCGTTAAGCAGGCATTGACCCGGAGATCTCCGAATGGGGAAACCCCTCCGCCATCATGGGCGGAGACTTCCAACTCAATACATAGGTTGGAAAGAGGACACTTGGCGAACTGAAACATCTTAGTAACCAAGGAAAAGAAATCAAATGAGATTCCCTTAGTAGTGGCGAGCGAAAAGGGAAAAGCCCAAACCCCGAGAGCAATCGAGGGGGGTTGTAGGACTCCAACATGCGCGCTGTCTTTATAGCCAAAGGACCCTGGAAAGGGCCGCCATAGAGGGTGATAGCCCCGTCGGCGAAATAGAGACAGTCTGCTAGGATGTTCCTGAGTAGGGTCGGACACGTGAAATCCGGCTTGAATCTGGGAGGACCACCTTCCAAGGCTAAACAGGCAAAGTGATCGATAGCGGACAAGTACCGTGAGGGAAAGGTGAAAAGTACCCCGGATAGGGGAGTGAAATAGAACCTGAAATTATATGCTCACAAGGAGTGGGAGGTCCGATTTATCGGACTGACCGCGTGCTTTTTGTAGAACGAGCCAACGAGTTAGCTGTATGTGGCAAGGCTAAGGCATTTTCAGCCGGAGCCGTAGCGAAAGCGAGTGCGAATAGCGCGTTCTGACAGCTGCATTTTGGCTGCCACGATCGGGCCGCAGGGGCGGCCCAAAAGAACCCAACGAATCAATAAGAACTAAATCGAATACCATGACTTACAAGGATCTGAATGTTTACAAGCGACTATATAAAGTGGCAATCGGGCTCCATGAGTTCCTCGAAAAGGAACCGGAGCGAATCACCGCAAGTGAAATAGACCAGCTCAAAAGGCTTTCCAGGAGTGTTTTGGCGGACATCGCCGAAGGATTCACCCAGAAAAGCCCCAAGGCCAAGCGATACTTCAACTTCAAGGCGATGGACAGCATCCAAGCCCTGATGATGGACCTGGATTTCCTTCATGACATCCAGCGCATTTCCGAAGACTTCTATCGCCAAATCCATCAGGAATACGACATCTCGGCCCGACAGCTCTTCAAGTACAACCAATCGATACTTGAAAGGGGCGCTGGGCAAGAGGTGAAGGCCTCCTGATCAATTTTCATTTGTGGCAGCCAAGATGCAGTTGTCAGTCAGTCACATGCACTAGACCCGAAACTGAGTGAGCTATCCATGGGCAGGCTGAACCCCAAGTAACATTGGGGGGAGGGCCGAACACACCGGTGCTGCAAGACCGGGTGATGACCTGTGGATAGAGGTGAAATGCCAATCGAACTCAGAGATAGCTGGTTCTCCTCGAAATAGCTTTAGGGCTAGCCTCGAGCCAATGAGTAACGGGGGTAGAGCACTGTAAAGGCTAGGGGGCGAAATAAGCCTACCAAACCTTAATAAACTTCTAATACCGTTATTTCTTACCTCGGGAGTCAGACAGTGACAGCTAAGTGCCATTGTCGAAAGGGAAACAGCCCAGATCGTCTGCTAAGGTCCCAAATACAGTTTAAGTGTCAAAGGATGTGAGATTGCTCAGACAACCAGGAGGTTGGCTTAGAAGCAGCAACCCTTTAAAGAGTGCGTAATAGCTCACTGGTCCATCCCCGCTTCGGCGGGGCGATCTTGCGCCGAAAATCCAACGGGGCTAAATCTGTAACCGAAGCAACGGGATCCGATTTTATCGGATCGGTAGAGGAGCGTTCCTGTCAGCACAGAAGCCGTACCGGAAGGTATGGTGGAGCGTCAGGAAGTGAAAATGTTGGCATGAGTAACTTGAATGGAAGTGAAAAACTTCCACACCGAAAACCCAAGGTTTCCCACGCAACGATAATCGGCGTGGGGTTAGTCGGTCCTAAGGTGAGGCGGAAACGCGTAGCCGATGGACAACAGGTTAATATTCCTGTACCAGTGTCACACCGCCAAAGCAAATTATGGCAAATGCCTGTTTTTTGCCCAAGGGACTTCGGTTCTGCGGGCTCGAATCGGGACTAGCCATGAGGCGCTAGCAATGGAGGGACGCGGCATGGTAGCCTGAGCCTGCCTATTGAACATGGTGGGTGCAAGCGTTTAGGGCCATATGCGTGTAGGCAAATCCGCACGCATTCGTGTCTGATACGTTACGCAAAATGTCCCGAGCAATCGGGATGATTCAGGTGACCCAAGCTGACCAGAAAATCTTCTAGCGAGGGGTGATGCTGACCGTACCGCAAACCAACACCGGTGGGTAGGATGAGTATTCTAAGGTGATCGAGAAAACTAGCGTTAAGGAACTCGGCAAAATAGCGTCCGTAACTTCGGGATAAGGACTGCCCTGCGCAAGCGGGGCCGCAGCGAAAGACTCCAGGCGACTGTTTACCAAAAACACAGGTCTCTGCAAAAGCGCAAGCTGAAGTATAGGGGCTGATGCCTGCCCAGTGCCAGAAGGTCAAGAGGAGAGGTTCACGCCTTGAATCAAAGCCCTGGTGAACGGCGGCCGTAACTATAACGGTCCTAAGGTAGCGAAATTCCTTGTCGGGTAAATTCCGACCCGCACGAATGGCATAACGGTCTGGAGACTGTCTCAACGCTAGACTCGGTGAAATTGCAAAATCGGTAAAAATGCCGATTAACCACGGTAAGACGAAAAGACCCTATGAAGCTTTACTGCAGTCTGACATTGAATCGAAACATCTTTTGTGTAGGATAGGTGGGAGACTTTGAAGCCCCGACGCCAGTCGGGGTGGAGTCGTCCTTGAAATACCACCCTGAATATTTTTTGGTTCTAACCTGGTCCGTTATCCGGATTGGGGACAGTGTTTGATGGGTAGTTTAACTGGGGCGGTTGCCTCCTAAAATGTAACGGAGGCGCGCAATGGTCCGCTAGGCCTGGATGGAAATCAGGCTGATAGTGTATTCGCATAAGCGGGCTTGACTGTGAGGGCTACAACCCGAGCAGGTGCGAAAGCAGGTGAAAGTGATCCGGCACCTTGCACTGAATTTTATTCGGTGCCACCACGTGGGTGGGGTGTCGCTCAACGGATAAAAGTTACTCTAGGGATAACAGGCTTATCGAGCCCAAGCGCCCATAGCGACGGCTCGGTTTGGCACCTCGATGTCGGCTCATCGCATCCTGGGGGTGAAGAAGCTCCCAAGGGTATGGCTGTTCGCCATTTAAAGCGGTACGCGAGCTGGGTTCAGAACGTCGTGAGACAGTTTGGCCTCTATCTACCGTGGTCGTAGGAAAATTGTGGGACTCTGCTCCTAGTACGAGAGGACCGGAGTGGACGAACCTCTGGTGTACCTGTTGTCGTGTCAACGGCATTGCAGGGTAGCTACGTTCGGATGTGATAACCGCTGAAAGCATCTAAGCGGGAAGCCATTCCCGAGATTATTTTCCCCATCAGGCCCGAAGGAGACTACTTCGTTGATAGGCATCAAGTGTAAGCCCGGCAACGGGTTCAGCTGAGATGTACTAATCGGCCGATCGACTTTTTATTGAGTTTAATGGATCTTCTATCTGATGCCCTTATTCTTTAGGGGGATTGGATAGAGGAAAAAAATCAACTAGCAATCAATGCTAATTTCTCGGATTGAATTTGAAGTCCTGATTGAAGACAGCGTCTTGGCGTTTATGGAGGGCGGGGTACACCTGTTCCCATCCCGAACACAGCAGTTAAGCCGCCCATCGCCGATGGTACTTGGCCTCCTGGGCCTGGGAGAGTAGGTCGACGCCAAGACACTGTCTTCAGCTTTCGTTAGCTCATCGCCTTTCTGACCGCCTGCTGGTCAAGGGCCTTTTTCAGTTGGAAGAAGGCGAACATGCCTATCAGGAGCACGGCGCACATGAGATAGAAGAAGTCATAGCTCAGCGAGAGGGCGTACAGGTAATGCGAGAAGCTGATGAGGGAAATGCGAAGGTAGTAGCTCAGCATGCGGAAAACGGTTTCGTAGAGGCTTTCGGCGAACAGCCCCCCGATGCCCACCAGGCTTGCTGCGGAAACCAGGACCGTGTGCATCAGCAGGGAATAGATCGTCTTGAAAGGAAGGATTCGGGCCAGCTCGGCCAAGCCTCCCGCCGTATGGAAGATGGTGAAGACGATCTCCGCGTAAGTGAAGCCCAATCCGATCAGGAAGAAGCTGACGATCCGCAGGCTTTTGATGTTGTGGTGGATCAGGTGGTGGAAATACCGGATTTTGCTTTCCGCCAGAAGGATGGCCATCTCGATCCCAATGAAGCTCAGGATTACCAGATAGAATTTGAGCTGAGCCTCCAGGTATTCGATCAGCAGGAAAGGGATGGAAATGAGCATTCCGAAGGCCAGCAGGCCGAACATGGCCCCGTATTCGATCTTTTTCCAGCGCCGAAGGAAAAGGACGGGGAGAGTGGAGAGGAGGGTGAATCCCAAGAAGGCCAAAAAATGGAGCATTTTTGTCTTTTTTATGGGGGCAGCTTTCTGCGCTGATCTTTGTTAATTATAACATATTTTAATTTAAAGTCAATTCATCCGCCCCCCTTCTCTTGCGAAGGGGAAACAGCGCACTTTTCTTGCAAGCCTGGCTTTGGCCCCTCCGGAACAATCCCGTTGTCAGCCTCAATAGAAGGGGATAGTATCAAGCCTGCATTATCCTTAAATCCTACGACCATGTACGCACTCAATCGCGCCCAGCTCATCGGCTACCTGACCGAAGCTCCCCAGGTCCGCCAAACGCCCAGCGGCCAAACGGTGGGAGATCTCAACCTCATCACCCGCCATGTTTTCGTGAACAGCTCGGGGCAGCCCCAGCCTTCCACTTCCTACCACAGCGTGGTGGTGTGGCGCGGCCTAGCCGACATTGCCCAGCGCTTTTTGAAGAAGGGCAGCCAGATCTACGTTTCCGGACGGGTCCAGACCGACGAATGGGAGGACACGAGCACGGGCCAAAAACGCTACAAGACCCGCATCACGGCCGACGAAATGATCCTTTTGGATCCTAAGACGCCTCATCCGACTTTGCCTGCGAATTCACCTGTCTCCGGCTGCCTGAACCAGGCGGAGGTGATCGGCAACATCACGCGCGACCCGGAAATTCGGCAGACCCCCAACGGCAGCCAGGTGGCCTCCTTCGGCGTGGCCACCAACTTCACCTGGAAGGACCGCGCCGGCGCCATGCAGGAGAAGACCGAATTCCACAATGTGGTGGCCTGGGGCCCTTTGGCCGATGCTTTGGCCCAAACCTCCCGCAAGGGTCGCAAGGTTTACGTCTCCGGACGCCTGCAGACCCGCAGCTGGGACACGCCCGACGGCAACAAGCGCTACACCACCGAACTGATTGCGGAGAAGGTCCTC
>JACCDN011191810.1_pt1 | contig 13473 bp, 12 predicted proteins | sample 7441691 | NCBI WGS metagenome assembly JACCDN01 (sample SAMN15323439, study PRJNA562643) | freshwater metagenome | isolation source: river surface water | place: USA:Blue River Watershed | collected 2017-08-16 | reverse complement strand
GGCACTAATGATTTAGTAATTATCGATACTCCTGATGCAGTGCTTGTGGCTGCTTCTGAAGAGGTGGAGCAAGTGAAAGATGTTGTGGCTCAACTTAAAATAGAAGGTAAAGCTGAAGCAGTTACTCATCGTAGGGTCGCTCGACCTTGGGGTTGGTATGACTCAATTGACATGGGGGAGCGTTTTCAGGTCAAGCGTATTTCTGTGAAGCCTGGTGCAAGCCTTAGTTTGCAAATACATCATCATCGCGCTGAGCATTGGATTGTGGTTAAGGGAACCGCGAAGGTGACCAATGGTGAAGACGTATTCTTATTAGAAGAAAATGAATCGACCTATATTCCAATTGGCGTGAAACATCGTTTAGAAAATCCAGGTAACTCTGATTTGGAGATGATTGAAGTTCAATCAGGTGGCTATTTGGGTGAGGATGACATTGTTCGTTTTGAAGACACCTATGGACGTAGTTAATAAAAATAAATGATTGAGTTAGAAATGACGAAACAAGCAAATAAACAAAAAGTTGCATTGATCACAGGTGTCACTGGTCAAGATGGTTCTTATTTAGCGGAGTTTTTGTTAGAAAAGGGCTATATCGTTCACGGCATCAAGCGTCGTGCATCTTTATTCAATACTGATCGTGTTGATCATTTGTATCAGGACCCGCATATCGATCATCGAAATTTTGTGTTGCACTATGGCGACTTATCTGATTCATCCAATCTCACGCGCATCATTCAGCAAACACAACCAGATGAGATTTACAACTTAGGCGCACAAAGCCATGTGGCGGTTTCTTTTGAGTCGCCTGAGTACACGGCTGATGTGGATGGTATGGGTACGCTTCGCATCTTGGAAGCAATTCGTATTTTGGGGCTGGAGAAAAAAACTCGTTTTTATCAAGCGTCAACTTCTGAGCTATATGGTTTGGTGCAAGAGATTCCTCAAAAAGAAACCACACCATTTTATCCTCGTTCACCATATGCCGTTGCTAAACTCTATGCATATTGGATTACAGTCAACTACCGTGAAGCCTATGGTATGTATGCTTGCAATGGTATTTTATTTAATCATGAGAGTCCTCGTCGCGGTGAAACTTTTGTGACACGCAAGATTACTCGTGGTTTAGCTAATATTGCCCAGGGCTTAGAACAATGTTTGTACATGGGCAATATGGACGCCTTGCGTGACTGGGGTCATGCTAAAGATTATGTACGCATGCAGTGGATGATGTTGCAGCAAGCGCAACCTGAAGATTTCGTGATTGCTACAGGTGTTCAATATTCAGTTCGAGAATTTATAGCCAAGAGTGCAGCTCAATTAGGCGTTAGTTTGAAATTTGAAGGTCAGGGTGTTGATGAGCGTGCTGTGGTATCTAGCATCAATGGTGATAATGCTCCTGCCTTGAGGGTGGGTGATGTGATTGTGAAAGTGGATCCTCATTATTTCCGACCTACTGAAGTTGAGACTTTGTTGGGTGATCCAGCTAAAGCAAAACAAAAGTTGGGGTGGATTCCAGAAATTACTTTGGATGAAATGGTTGAAGAAATGGTTGCTCATGATTTGGAGCAAGCTAAGCAGCATGCTTTATTAAAAAATCATGGCTATGCTGTTCACGTGGGTAAAGAAAATTAATCCAATTTATAGTGACTTATTGGATATGAACAATAACTTAAAAATTTATGTGGCTGGCCATCGAGGAATGGTCGGGTCAGCTATTGTTCGTCAATTGCAAGCCAAAGGCTATAAAAATATTGTGACTCGCACGCATGCGGAGTTAGATTTGTCTAATCAGCAAGCTGTTGCTGATTTTTTTCAAAAAGAAAAACCAGATCAAGTCTATTTAGCAGCCGCCAAGGTGGGTGGTATTCACGCAAACAATACTTATCCAGCGGAGTTTATCTATCAGAACTTGATGATGGAAGCGAATGTGATTCATCAATCTTTTGAGAATGGTATTAAAAAATTACTATTTTTAGGTTCGAGTTGTATCTACCCCAAAATGGCACCTCAGCCAATGGCTGAAGACGCTTTATTAACTGGTAAGCTGGAGCCAACCAACGAGCCCTATGCGATTGCTAAGATTGCAGGTATTAAATTGTGCGAGAGTTATAACCGTCAGTATGGACGGTCACATGGTGTTGACTATCGTTCAGTGATGCCAACTAATCTTTATGGTCCAGGTGATAACTATCATCCTGAAAATAGTCATGTGATTCCAGCGTTAATCCGACGTTTTCATGAAGCCAAAGAGAGAAAGGCATCAGAAGTAGTGATTTGGGGAACGGGCACTCCAATGCGTGAATTTTTATACGTTGATGATATGGCTTCTGCTTCAGTTTTTGTGATGGAGTTAGATAAGACCATTTATGAGCAACATACTGAGCCGATGCAAAGCCACATTAATGTTGGATTTGGTTCGGATGTCACAATTAAGGACTTGGCTGAAAGTGTTAGTAGGACAGTGGGTTATCAAGGAGATATTACTTTTGATATTGGTAAGCCGGATGGAGCACCAAAGAAGTTGATGAGTACAGCTAGGCTCAATGGAATTGGGTGGATTCCAAAAACTAATTTAAATGACGGTCTATTGATGACTTATCAAAGTTTTATGGCTACATATATAAATAAAGGGTGATATGAGTTCAGACGTGCAAATTGAAAAAAAATACTGGGATGAATATTACAAAGAAAAAGTAACTGTAGATATACCATCCCAATTCTCGGTTTTTGTTGCCAATGAGTGTCGCGATTCTTCGGTAGTTATAGATATTGGTTGTGGTAATGGGCGAGATACTTTTTTCTTCAAAAGTATGGGGTTCAATGTTATTGGGGTTGATTCAAGTGCTAGTGCAATAGATATATGTGATAAGAAAAATAGGGAGTCGTTGGGTGGGGATGGTAAATTTTTTGTTAGCGATGTTGAGAGTCTAGATTTATTCAATAAATTGAAGAATGCCATCAATGATTTTAAGTCGTTTAATTCCATCATTATTTATTCAAGATTTTTTTTGCACGCAATTAATGAGAGTCAAGAAAATCACTTCATTAATTTACTCAGTAATTTGTTGACTGAATTCAGTGGTAGTGTTGCTCTTGAGTTTAGGACTCAAAGGGATGAGCAGCAGAAAAAAGTCACCGCAGCGCACTACAGAAGATTTGTTGATCCAGTGAAATTTTTTTCAAAAATTGAAAAAAGTGGTTTTGACGTTGATTATTTTGCCGAAGGTTTTGGGTTTGCAAAATACAAACAAGATGATGCGCATGTGGCTAGATTCATCTTAAAAAAATCCACATGATTGTTAATGTGATTCCATGTCAAATTTTAAAAAAATATTAAGCCTACTAACTCGCAATGAAAAGTATCAAGCTTTAGGGGTTTTTGGGTTGATTTTATTGATGGCTTTTTTGGATGTAATTGGTGTTGCGTCAATCATGCCATTTATGGCGGTTTTAGCTAATCCCTCTGTGATTGATGCCAATAATTTTCTTCAATTTGCTTATGTAGTATTGGGTTATAAAAACACAAATGATTTTTTATTTTTTTTAGGCTTCGCTGTTTTTGTATTAATGGTTTTTTCCTTGTGCTTCAAAATGTTGACCAATTACGTATTAATACGTTTTTCTTTGATGCGTGAGCACACATTGGGAGTTCGACTAGTGAGGTTGTATCTTCATCAGAATTATTCATGGTTTTTATTAAGAAATAGTGCCAGCCTAGGCAATACGATCTTATCTGAGATTAATCAAGTGGTCGGAGGTGCTTTTATTCCACTAATGCAGTTGATTTCTGGGGTCGCTGTGATTTCAGCTCTACTACTATTGTTAATTTTGGTTGATGTTAAGTTAACAATAATGGTTTTTGGTTTTATGGGTGGAATCTATGTTGTTTTATACATATTGATATCAACGTATTTAGCGACAATTGGCGAGAGGAGATTGTTGGCTAGTAAGCAAAAGTTTCAAATTCTTAATGAAGTTTTCGGTGGAATAAAAGATGTTAAGGTTGCTGGACTGGAGAAGGAGTATTTGAGTCGATTCATCAAGCCGTCACAGGTTTATGCCAGTTACCAATCTACATCTGGTTTGCTTAGTCAGCTACCAAGATATTTTTTGGAAATGATGGCTTTTGGTGGAATACTTTTAATCATACTTTACTTGCTTAAAACTTCTGCGGGCATTGACAATATTTTGCCAGTTGCAAGTTTGTATGCTTTGGCTGGTTATAGGCTAATGCCATCACTTCAGCAAATATATGCAGCTAGCGCAAGTCTTAAATTTACTAACGCGTCATTAGACGCGCTGTATAAGGATTTTGTTGAGGTGTCAAAGATAGAAGAGTTAATTTTAGGGAGCGATGCCTCTCGACAATTAAATTTTAAAAATAAAATTTCAATTAAGAGTGTTGAATATCGATATCCGCAAACAAGTGGATTTGCCCTAAAAGGCGTGACCTTTGATATTCACGCATGTACTACTGTTGGGTTGGTGGGGGTAAGCGGCAGTGGTAAGTCAACCATGGTTGATATTATCATGGGTCTTTTAGAGCCTAGTTCTGGAAGTGTATTCGTTGATGATGTAATGTTGACTGATAAAAATAAAGCATCATGGCAAAAATCAATTGGATATGTTCCGCAGCAGATTTTTTTGGCTGATGATAGTGTCGCATCAAATATTGCATTCGGAGTTAAGCCTGATCAGATAGATTTTGATCTTTTGACGCAGGTTGCAAAAATGGCAAATCTACATGATTTCATTATGAATGAATTGCCTGATCGCTACCATACGTTTGTCGGCGAGAGAGGCGTTCGATTATCTGGTGGTCAAAGGCAAAGAATTGGCATAGCAAGAGCGCTATACCGAAAGCCTAGCATCTTAATTTTGGATGAGGCAACTAGTGCGTTAGATAATTTAACTGAGCAAGCAGTCATGGATGCTGTTAATCAACTAAGCGGTCAATTAACGCTTATTTTAATAGCGCATCGGCTGTCTACTGTAGAGCAATGTGATCAATTATTTGTGTTTGATCATGGAAGGATGGTTGATCAAGGAAAATTTAATAATTTAGTTGAGCAAAGTCAACTATTTCGATCAATGGTTAATCGTCATGTGGAGACTTAAATCATTAAAAGTGAAGATACAGTGATCAATTCAAGTGATATACCTATGTTACGCATGAAGCAATTGCGTATGTTGGATATTTTTGTCGATATTTGCAATAAGAATAATTTAGATTATTGGCTAGATTTCGGTACTTTATTGGGGGCTATGAGGCATCAAGGTTTTATTCCTTGGGATGATGATGTAGATGTTTCGATGCCATTGTCTGACTATTATAGATTTATCGAAATTGCGGAAAAACATCTACCTAATGATATTTTCCTTCAAACACCAAAAACAGATCCAGGATTTAAGCAAGCGTTTATTAAGTTGCGTGATCATAATTCAACTTTCATTGAGTTTCACGAGACGGAGTCAATGCCTTACCATCAAGGCATTTTTATAGATATATTTCCATCTTATGAATACCCCAATATCCCCGTATTGCTCAGAAAGATAATGCAACGTACTACGGTTTTTTCTCGTTATTTCTTATTTGTCACAAGAAAGAGAGTTTATTTAAATTGGCCCATATATCAATTTTGTAAATTATTTTGGCATTTTGCCGCATTATTTAAAAAGGTGGCATTTGGTCAAATTCCTGAGGATAACGGCTATATGTACGCTAGTCCATTAACTAATTTGTACCCTTTGGGTAAGTGTAATTTTGAAGGTAAAACATACAACTGCCCGGGTCTGCCTCATGAGCATTTGTCTGTCTTGTATGGTGAGCATTACATGATCCCGCCTAATGTCAGCAATCGAGTTCCTCATGCAAAGTTAATACTGCCTAACGAACCTTGTCCCCAGTCTAGATTGAAAGTTACGCGTTAATTGAGTAATGAGATGACCCATTTTGCGCCAGTAGCTGTATTCGTATACAACAGACTTAAAAATACTATTGAAGTCATTGAGGCTTTAAGAAAAAATTATTTTTCTGCTGAAACTGAGGTTTATGTTTTCTCAGATGGCCCAAGGCATAAAAAAGATGAGCCTGCAGTTCAGGCAGTCAGAAATTATTTGAGATCAGTTAATGGTTTTAAGAAAATTCATCTAGTGGAGCGCGAGAAAAATTACTATATTGAAAAAAATATAATTTTAGGTGTTACTGATGTTATTAATAAGCATGGATCCATCATTGTTCTGGAAGATGATGGCGTAACTTCAGTGAACTTTTTAGAGTTTATGAATGGTGCTTTAGATTTTTATAAAAATATTAAAAAAGTCATGCATATTGCCACCTTTACATTCATAGATATGCCACGTGGTTTTAATAAAACATTTTTTTGGCGCTATACAGAAAATACGGGTGGTGGTTGGGCAACTTGGAAAGATAGATGGGCTAAATTTGAATATTTTCAAACACGGGAAGAGGCATTGCATTCGATGTCTGAGGCTGAAAAGAATTGGGTTGAGATGTCTGGCGAATATCAGTGCCTAGATCTATTGAGGCTACAACCTATACCTTGGGATTTGTGTTGGTATATTTCTGTTGCAAAAAATCAGGGTTTGGCTGTCCAATCGCCTTGGGCCTTGACTGTTAATAATGGCTTATATAACGGTACTCATTTTAATTTCTTTAATAGACTGTTAGGGCGCAGCCCCTTTGAAATAAGTCTCTTGGAGCCACGAAAAATCATTTTCAGTGAAGATGTAGTGGAAGATAAGTATGCTCTTGATCAACTTATCAAGTTTTATAGAAAAATGCAGAGTAATAAAAGGGCGAGGGCAATACATTTCTTGTTGAAGATATTAATTTATTTAAGAATTACAAAAATAGTTAAATTTATCTTAAAGCTTTACAGAGGGTCTGTTAAGTGAGGCTATTAATACATCGTTTGGTTATTAGATGTGATCCATCTAGGGTATTTAGGAGGTGGTTGATACGCAACTTGTTGAAATCTAAATATTTATATCTACTTTTGAATAAGCCTCGCCCTATTAGTGATTGGTGTGGTTTTGATCGTGGTACACCTATGGATCGGTACTATATTGAAGGTTTTCTTGAGAGTCAGCGATCGTTGGTGAGGGGGGCGTGTCTTGAGGTTTTAAATAATGCTTATACCACTTATTATGGCGGTGATGATGTGCTAAGTTCAGATGTTTTAGATATTGATATATCGAATAAAAATGCAACGATAGTCGGTGATATTAGGCGGCTCGATGCTGTAGAAGATAAAAAGTTTGATTGCATCATCCTCACACAAGTTTTTCAATTTATAGATAATTTAGATGCATCGATCAGTGAGTGTTATAGAGTTTTAAAGACGGGTGGCGTTTTATTGGTTACCTTGCCTGCGATTGGTAGGATTGATTCGATTTCTGGGGTTGAGGGAGATTATTGGCGATTTACTACTGCTTCAGCAAGGTACATCTTTGAGAAAAAATTTTCCAGAGATAAAGTTTTAATTAAATCATTTGGTAATGTACGTACCGCAATGTTATTTTATGCTGGCATGTCTATTGAAGATCTTTCTCAGAGTGTGTTGGATGTTGTGGATCAGAATTTTCCAATGATTATTGCTGTAAAGGCTATAAAGTGAAAAAAACTTTGAAAGTATTGATTAAAAGATCTCCGCTTTTAATTTTCATTTATAGACTTTTAAATAGAGCGATATATTTATTGATTGAATTACGGAGGGCGATTGGATCTTGGTTAATTAAGTATACCCAGCCCTCTGCAATCATACTTTTGTATCATCGTGTCGCTGATGTTAAATCTGATCCTGCAGGGCTTGCAGTAGAGCCGAACTGTTTTGAGGAGCACTTAATTTTTTTGAAAAAAAATTATGAAGTCATTTCCTTGGAGGGGTTGGTCAAAAGATGCCGCGGCAACTCCTTGACTGGGAGAGAAGCGGTGATTACTTTTGATGATGGTTACCAAGATAATTTGAATATTGCATTGCCTATCCTGGAGAAGTATCAGGTGCCAGCAACTATATTTGTCACATCTGGAATGTTGGGGCAGGTTGCGCAATTTGAGTGGAGTTCAACTTGCTTATTAGAGGATCAGCCAAGATATTTAACAAGTGATGAACTTGTTTTTTTGGCTAATCATCCATTGATTAGTATAGGTGGCCACACTAAAAATCATGCCAGATTGTCTGATCTTAATTTCATTGATCAATATGATGAGATTTCCGGCAATAAAAATTATCTTGAACAAATTATTGGGAAAGACATAACTCTTTTTGCGTATCCATATGGTCGATATTTTGACTATAACAATAATAGCGTGGAAATAACGCGACAATTAAATTTCATGTGCTCTGTTGAAAATATGCCTGGTTTAATTACTTCTAAGTCTGACTTCTACAGATTGCCCAGATTCAATGTCAGAAATTACACCATTGATGAACTTTCTAGGTTGATCTGTCATAAAAGATAAATCTCCCATGTTAAAGCTATCAATAATAATTCCTTGTTTCAATAGTCAAAAAACGTTATTTGATGCTGTTCAATCATGTTACATGCAAGGCTTTGATTTAACAGATTTTGAGATTGTTATTGTTGATGATGCCTCCAGTGACGCAACAAAAGATATTATTGCGCAGTTATTGAGACAGCATTCAAATATAAGGGCTTATTTTCATGATGAAAATATGGGTGGTGGAGCTGCTAGAAATACTGCGGCCTCCAGATCTTTGGCGCCAGTAATATTTTGTCTAGATAGCGATGATATTTTGCCGCCTGGGATGCTAGACAAAATGTATGAATATCTTTTGTCAAATCAATTGGATGGCTGCCTATTTTCTGAAACAAGATTTTTTGAGAAGAATATTAAACAAACTGAGGTGGTAGCTAATAAACAAAGTGGCTCATTAGTAAATTTTTGGGAGTTATATGAGGTAGATTCTGGATTTTTAACTCAGGTTAACTTTATGTATACATCAAAAGCGTTTGCTGCTTTAGGTGGCTATCCCATTAGTCACGGTTTTGATACGCAGAGTTTTGGCTTTAATTTTTTAGCGCAGAATCTAAGGGTTGCAGTTTGTCCTCAAACTTATTATTTTCATCGCAGGCACCAAGCTGGAAAAAAATCTTATTATGAGCGTGAATATGAGAAAGGATTGCTTTCAATTAATACGTACCTTTGTATTGAAAAAGCAATTGCAATATTTGATAAAAATTTAATTTATTTAATACTGCGTTATGATATTTTTAAAAAAAATAGACATGGAGCTAATGCTAATCTTCATGACGCAATTGCGCATCATTGTAGAAATGGAACCGCGATTCTAGACAACAAGAATGACACTGAATGCGGCATTAGGGAAATTTTTATTGAATTATGTGACTCTTTAAGTGCTGAAGATTATTTGTCAGCCAATGACTGCTATGTGAAGTGCTTAAGACTACTAGGGATTGTCAGTCCGATCATGCTTTTTATGCAATTAAGAATTGCATATGGACTAATAGGGGTTGGGTTACAAAGTAGAGATAAGTTGGCTATTGGTAATTTGCTTGAATTGGGCGTTTTTCAAGAACAAAGAATGAGAAGGTTGCCATCTTTTCTAATTAAATTTAAAAAAATTCTGACACCGTTGTTTTTTAAATCATAAATATATGAGTCATCAGTTACATTTAGATGTTCCAGTTTTAATTATTTTCTTTAACCGGCCAAGCAAGTTAAAGGAAAATTTGCTGCAACTGTCAAAAATTCAGCCTAGAAATATTTTTTTTTCTTGTGATGGTCCGAGGAATGATTCAAATCAGGATGCAAATCTTATAGAGGAGTGTAAGTATTTAATTAAGAAATATGTAACTTGGAATTGCAGCGTAAATAGTTACTATTCTGAAGTGAATTATGGTTGTGATGAGTGGGTACCAAGATCTATTACGTGGTTTTTTTCACATGTTGATCGAGGTATTATTTTAGAAGATGATTGTCTTGTGAGTGAGAGTTTTTTTATATTTTCTAACGAGTTGCTTGCCCTATATCAAAGCAATAATGACGTGATGAATATTTCTGCGGCTAATTTTCAGAATAAAAAAATGGGTGATGCAGATTATTTTTTCTCAAAATATCCAGCTAATTGGGCTTGGGCCACTTGGAAAAGAGCTTGGGATCTTTACGATTCATCGGTTGATGGTTTAGGTGATTTTTTTCAAAGAACAAATTATTTGTCCAGCATTTTGAAGTCTGATGCTGAGAAAAAATATTGGAAGAAATTTTTCTTAGGTCTTCAGTCTGGTAGGTATACGTTTTGGGATGCCAAATGGCTTTACTCAATTTGGAAAAATAATGCGCTATCTATATCCCCAAATATTAATATGGTAAAAAATATAGGATTTGGGTCTGATGCTACCCACACTCAGAATTTATCAGATGATATGAATATGAGAATCTATGATCTTACATCCTCTATATCTCATCCACTCCCCCCTTTTAAGGTTAATGCAGATGCAGATTATTGGCTATTTAAAAATCGTTATAAGCCAAAACTTTTGCCTAGAATTAAACTTATTTTATTGAAGATAAGGCGCGCCTTGTGAAGGTCTTAACAATTAATGCGAGCGATAGTTCTGTTGGCGGTGCTGCCAGAATTGCTGTGACTTTACATAATGCTATCAACGATAGCCATGGTTTAAGGTCTGATATGTTTGTTGGCAGAAAGTATTCGGTGGATAGTCGAATAAAAGAAATCAAAAGAACATCCTTTTCCAAATATTTAGCCTACTTTCTTTCTAATGACATTGATTTTTTCTCAACTAAATATTTATTGAAAACCCCTGAATTTATCTCTGCAGACATTATTCATGTACATAATATTAATGGCTGGTATTTCAATTTAAAAACATTAATTCAAATGTCAAAATTTAAGCCAATAGTATGGACTTTGCATGATTTTTGGGCGCTTACTCCTCACTGTTCAGCCACATCAAGTCGTGATCTTGTTAATGGTTTGTATAAGTGCTCGAATGCATCTATATATCCAAGCATGTTATGGGATAACGATAGATATTTATCATCGAGAAAAAGTAATTTGTATGATGAATTAGAAGCTCATATTGTGACACCATGCTCGTGGCTTAAAGAAGCCGCGACCCCAACGTCGTTGGGTAAGCAGGTGATTAGCGTCATTCATAATGGGATTAATACAAATATTTACCGCCCCCATAAAAATTTATTAGCTATTCGCTCAGAATTGAATTTATCTAGCAAACCTATCGTGCTATATATTGGGGCTGTTGAGGGTGAAAATTTAATTAAAGGTTTTTGTGATTTTGTTTGGCTTTCACAAAATTGGAAGGATTGTGACGTTGAATTTCTAGCAATTGGCGGTGAGAGTAATGACACTAGAGATGGAATTCGTTTTATTAAGAGAATTACAGATCAAAAATTAATGGCCAAATACCTCAATGCCGCCACAGTATTAGTGCTTCCATCTAGGTATGAAGTTTTTCCACTGGTTGTTTTGGAGGCTGTGGCATGTGGCACTCCAGTAGTTGCTTATGATGTGGGGGGGGTTAAAGAGAGTTTAGCCAATATAAGCGGCTGCTTTGTTGTTGACAAAGAGGATAAATTAGCTCTTATGGCTTCGGTGAAGCGGGTTGTCGAAGCTGGCGTGAAGTTGAGTTATGACGCAACTCAGTTAATGACTGATAAATTTTCATCTGATCTCATGATTGATAAATATTTATCTTTATATAGAAAAATTATTATTAAATGATATTGGTTAGATTAAATGGTGGTTTAGGTAACCAGCTATTTCAGTATGCTGCAGGGTACGCGCTTGCGAAAAAAAATAACGATATATTAAAAATTGATTTATCTTCGTATGCTCAAAATAAATCTAGGTTGCCAGAAATTTTAAAATTATCAATATCAGCAAAAATTGCAGATGATGAGGAAGTCAGGCGGTATAGAAATCCTCACGGGATTATTTCAAAAGTAAATAGATTTATATCTCAAAAAATATATAAAAAATACCATGTCGATTGGGAGCCTGATCTCTTAGATCAGGCTGGAAATATATATTTGGACGGTTATTTTCAAAGTGACTTGTATTTCAATAACTGCAGTGAAGATTTGTTGCGCGAATTTCAAATGCCACAAATGAGGTTGAGTAACATATCTCACATCATAACTTTGATTCTAGGCTTGCCAAACTGTGTCTCTGTTCATGTGCGCAGGGGTGATTATGTTGCCGATGACAAGACTAAGATTCTGCATGATATTTGCGGCAACTCTTATTTTGAAGAAGCAATTGCAAGGGTTGAAAGTATTCATGGGCGCTGTACTTTTTTAATTTTTTCTGATGATATTGATTGGGTAAAGAGCAACATGAATTTACCAAACTCCTCTCTTTATATATCTGGTCGAATTCGTTCAGATGGCGATGTTCTAGATTCAGTGGATGAGTTATATTTAATGAGCATTTGTAAGCATCACATCATATCTAATAGTACATTTAGTTGGTGGGGAGCTTATTTAAATTCAAATTTTGAAAAAGAAATTTTCTACCCCAGCTTGTGGAACAGAAGCCCATTTTTTAAGCATAAGTATATTATTCCATCATCCTGGAATACTCATAAAATAATTACTCGATAAAAAGCATGCTTAAAAATTTTTTGTGGGATAGAGTTAATTATCGCCATGCTCATTACCTCGTGCCAATGGTTTTTTTGCCATATTGTTTAGATATTTTTCTTCATGTTTTTTCTGATGCTGCTAGCATATTTAAGTCAATATATGGAGCCTTAGCAGCCTTGATATTAATTGGCCTGGTACTTTATTTATTTATTTATTCATCAAAAAAATGGCATATAAGATTTGATCTTTTATCAATGTGGCTTATCTTGATGGTATGTCAAGTGGGGTTAACATTAACTTTGAGCTGGGAGGGCATTGGCTGGTTCAATTTTATTTTATTTATTTGTTTGGTTCTAATTTTTTTAAAAAGACCAAGTCCCGCTGAACTTGATTATGTCATCAAGATATTTATGTCATTAATTGGCTTATCAATATTGTTAAGTCTAATTCTAAGCATGAACGAGTGGGGTTGGACACAACATGATATTCGCCATCCCTGGATAAAAATGTGGACGGGTGATATTAAGAGATTGGCTGGTGTTTTCAAGGGGCCGGGCATGTTAGGAATGGTTTCCGCGATCCTGCTAGTGTATTGTGCCGTTAATGTGACGAGAATTGCTTTGTATCTAGTACCTTTAGTTGGATTGTTGTTTGCTGATTCAAAGGCTGCATTTGTTGCAATATTGTTTAGTAATCTTTTACTTATATTTTGTATGCTTGGTAATCGCCACAAACATAAGATACGTTTGTTGTGTATCACTGGCGCGATTATCATATATATATTTGCGATTCCAGCAAGCCTCTCATTAACGAGTAATGAGCATCGCTTGTCGATATGG
>JACCDN011006981.1_pt1 | contig 13473 bp, 8 predicted proteins | sample 7441691 | NCBI WGS metagenome assembly JACCDN01 (sample SAMN15323439, study PRJNA562643) | freshwater metagenome | isolation source: river surface water | place: USA:Blue River Watershed | collected 2017-08-16 | reverse complement strand
TGCAAACCCTTGCCCAAAAGCTAAACGGCCCCATAGAAGAGCTAGAGGGGCGCCTCAGCCTAGTCTTAGAGCAAAAGCAAAGTTTAGAAAAAGCAGTCCAGTCCTATCAGCACAAAGAGCTCTCTAGCCTAGCCCTTAGCCTACAGCAAGCAGCAGTGCCTCACGAGGGCCTTGCGTGGGTCATCCGTGCTACGCCTAGCTTAGGAGCAGAGCAGCTGCGAAGCCTAGCCAGCACAGTATCCAAGGGCCTAGGCGCTAGTGTGGTCTTTTTAGCTTCCCCCCAAGGCGAAAAGCTAAGCGTCCTTGCCCTGTGCTCAAAGGAAGCAGTCGCCCTAGGAAGGAACGCCGGACAACTCGTCCAGACTTTTGTCCAGCCCCTAGCAGGCAAGGGTGGCGGCAAGGCAGACTTTGCCTTCGGCTCCTGTCCCCAGCCGAGTTCTCTTGAAAAAGCCTTGGAAAGCTTTAAAGCAGATCGTTTAGCTAAAATGCCTTAAAAAGAAAGCTGAGAGGCTATAGGTGATTAGGGGCTTTTTGCGTCTATTAAGAGCTAAAGTGCTCTAAAGAAAGAATAGACCTCTTGCATAACCCTTGTCTTTTGATCTGTGAGTTCGTCAAAAATAAGCTCGGAATCCTCATGTACGCTTGTGTACACTCCGGTTCCTCTCTTATTTTTTCCTGCCCACAAACCAAAATACGTGGTTCTGCAAGAGGTCTAATATTTGCTAAACTATTTTCTTCATTAGACCGCTTGCAAAAGCACGTATTGGGGCTTCTGGGCAAGGCCAAAAAACTACACCCAAAGCCAGTTTTTTAGCGCTGAAAAAAATTTTTACAAAAAACGTGTTGACTTTCGCAATTTAGTACACTAGTAGTCGCAGTGCGTATTTCAACTTATTTATTTTGTGCTAAGTTTAGCCTCACCCCACTTAAGCGATACAAGTATTGGGTTTTAGTACACAAGAATCCCACTCAACCTATTACTTTAAAAAAGCTGAATTCAACTGCACTATATGGAACGCAACCACCTTCAACCGAATAATACCCATAACGCCTCCTTTGCACCTCACACACCTTCTAATGCAAACCAGCAGCAAGGGGCCAACTCTCAGGCAAGCTCGGTGCCGCCTTTGCAGAGTGCGGCGGATTTGTCTGCCAATCCTGCTGCAAAGCATCTCCAGGCTTATCATACTAGTAGCACTCCACAAGGACCGACAGACCCCTTGGCTCCCGATAATTGGAATTTACCAGAGTATCAACCCATAAAGCCAGGGGCACCCTACCTAGAAAAACTAGCGGATGAAGCTGCGAATACCAAGAAAGTGGGGATGCTTTTAAAACATGCTCAAGAGTATGAAGCCGAAGGAGACTTTAAGGACGCAGAAAAAGCTTATAAAAAGGCCTTAAAGTATACAGAAAATGCAGAGCACTATAAACTTTACGCAGGGTGTTTAAAACAAATCTACTTCAATCTTTCTCGGATTCCGTTGACTCCGGCAAAGGATGAAGCGAAAGAAAGAGTCTACAAAGAGAAAACGGCTAAGGCCTTCTATTATTTAGGTGACTTGTATGTGAAGCAATCAGCTTGGGAAGAAGCCCAGACTGCCTACAGAGCCTCGTGCGACCTTGTCCTCCACGAGGCTCCTTTGCAGGCTTTACTGGAAGTATCTCAAAAGCTAGGAATAAAGGGAGATATCACTGGGGCTTTAGTAAAACTAGCTGACTTCTATACAGAAAAAGGAGACATAAGCACGGCCATCAAAAAGCTAGAAGACGCACTTAAAGTAGAGAAATCGTCTACCATTCTTGAAAAGTTAGCAGCGCTTCACGGGCAAGCTGGCGGAGAGGAAAGCCAGTCTCAGGTACATGAAATAACTATCCATCGTTTTGAGCTGCAAATCAGCCAGGACCCTAAAAATATAGGCTTGTATAGAGACTATGCATGGTTTTTGAAAAGCATTGGAAGGCAGGATGAAGCCAGGGCAGTCAAAAAGCGTATCGATGGATTGCTGCAACAAAACTTTCAGACTCTACAGCAAAAAGTTATAAAGTAAAAAACTAAGATTGGAGGATTAAAGGAGCAAGTCGCAACCTTGGAGAAAAAAGTGGAGTTCTTAGAGGAACAAACCTTCTCTTTAGATTTCAGTCTGCCGACTAATATTCAGGATGCATACTTAATCTCTCTTGTGAATAAAAATTCTTGCATAAAGCATTTGAACTTAGAGGGCTGTACAAACATAACAAACGCAGGCCTAGCCGCTCTGAAAGGCCTGACTCAGCTCACGGAGTTAAACTTGCATAATTGTATTCAGCTCACCGATGCGGGCTTGCAGCACCTTGCAGGCCTCTCTCAGCTCACGTCGTTACACTTGGGTGGTATTCAGATTACGGAGTTAAGATTGTATAATTATACTCAGATTACCGATGCAGGCTTGCGACATCTTGCGGCCCTGACTCAGCTCACGGAGTTAAACTTGCATAGTTGTCATAATCTTAGCGATGCGGGCTTGCGGCACCTTGCGGGCCTCTCTCAGCTCACGTCCTTAAACTTCGTGGATTGTCATAATCTTAGCGATGCAGGCTTGCAGCATCTTGCAGGCCTCACCCAACTTTCTTCTTTAGACTTGAATCATCAGCAGCTTAGCGATGCAGGCTTGCGACACCTTGCAGGCCTCAGTCAGCTTTCTTCTTTAGACTTGAGTTGCTGTCAGCAGATTATTGGTGCGGGCTTGAAGCACCTTGCAGGCCTCACTCAACTCACGTCCTTAAACTTGTATAGTTGTTATCAGCTGACCGATACAGACTTGCAACACATCGCGGGCCTGACTCAGCTCACGTCGTTAGACTTGTCTTATTGTAATAAGATTACAGATGAGGGCTTGGAGCACCTTGCGGGCCTCACTCGGCTGACTACGTTATACGTAAATGGTTGTGGCCAGCTGACCAGCAATGCCAAAGAACAACTGAAGCAGCAGATACCGGGGCTAACGATTAACAAATAAGGGCGCGAGGGTAGCCAAGCCGAGGAGTAAAATTCAGCAGGCTAGAGCTTGGCTATAGCCAAATTTTGAAAAATCCTCTTCAGACCCTTTCTCTATAGCTGAGTGAAGGGTCTGAAGTGAGACCAAAAGACCTAATTTTGCAAGTATTTCACAAACAGTCTCATTTTAGGCTTGACTTTTTGTACCCACTTTACATCCTCCTAGGCCATCACCCAAGCGGCTATGCCTATAGAACTTAAAAGTACACTCAATCTCCCTCAAACCCCCTTTCCCATGCGGGGCAACCTCGCGGAAGCAGAGCCCCTTCGTCTCAAGTTCTGGCAAGAAAGCAAGCTTTACAACAGTATCCAGTCAAAGGCCAAGGCCGCAAAAGCCCCTCGATTCATCTTACACGATGGTCCCCCCTTCACGAATGGGGACGTGCATATCGGTACCGCACTCAATCGTATCCTGAAGGACGCTATCTTGCGCTACAAGTCCATGCAAGGCTTCGAAACGCCCTATATCCCAGGGTGGGATTGCCACGGCCTTCCCATAGAGCACAAGGTCCTCCAAGAGCTCAAAAGTCCCTCCGCCTCCCCCCTCCCCCCCTCAGAGATTCGAGAGGCCTGTGCAAAATTTTCATCCAGCTATATCGAAAAGCAAACCGCGCAGATCCAGCGCCTGGGCATCCTGGCAGAGTGGGATAAACCCTACCGCACGATGGATCCTGCCTACGAGGCAGAAGTGTTGAAAGTCCTCGCTGCTTTTGTCAGAGAAGGGCTCGTCTATCGGAGTAAAAAACCCGTCTACTGGTCGATTCCCTGCGAAACTGCCCTCGCTGAAGGCGAAATCGAGTACAAGGAGCATAGTAGCCCCTCCGTCTATGTGAAATTTCAGCTAATTGATAAAGATAAACGCTTCTCAAAACCTGCTCACCTTGTCATCTGGACGACCACGCCCTGGACCCTCCCCGCCAACCTTGCCATCGCCGTCCATCCAGACCTAGACTACGTAGCCCTAGACACAGGAGAAGAAGTTCTCATTATCGCTAAGGCCCTCCAAGCTAGCTTCAGCCAGGCCTACCCCCTCCCCCCCTCGGCTCAAGTTATAGAAATTTTTCAAGGAAAAACCCTCGAGGGCCTTAAGGCCCAGCATCCTTTTATAGATAGGGAAAGCCTGATCCTTTTGGCAGACTACGTCACCACAGATAGCGGTACAGGCTGCGTCCACACAGCTCCTGGCCACGGGCTAGAAGACTATCTCAGCGCCCTCAAATATGGCCTTGAGGTTTATTGCCCTGTGGATGAAAAGGGCTTGTATGTGGATGACGGGCAGGTCCCCCCCAGTTTGGTGGGGGCTAGCATCCTCCCTAAAAAGGGCCACAGGCTCGCCAATGAAGCGGTCCTGGAGCTCTTGCAAGCTCGCGGAGCCCTATTGAAGCAGGAGCCTTACCAGCATAGCTACCCTCACTGCTGGAGGTCAAAAACGCCTCTCATATTCAGAGCCACAGACCAGTGGTTCATCGCCCTAGACAAAAACTGCCTAAGAGACAAGCTCCTCAAGGCTATCCCAAGCGTACAGTGGCTGCCAGACTGGGGCCAAAAACGTATCCAGGGCAGTATCAGCTCCCGGCCAGACTGGTGTATCAGCCGCCAACGTGCCTGGGGGATACCTTTGCCTATCTTTTATGATGAAGCCGGTACCCCCCTCCTAGATGCTGGCATTATCGATTTCATCGCCGAGAAGATCCGCCACCTCGGCTCTCAAATTTGGTTCGAACACAGCGCCGAAGCCCTCCTGGAAGGAGCCCCACCCCTCCCCCCAGCGTTTAAAGGAAAATTTTTACACAAAGGGAGTGACACCCTGGATGTGTGGATAGACTCTGGCTGTAGCCACCAAGCCGTACTCAAAACACACCCTGAGCTTTCCTTCCCAGCAGACTTGTATGTCGAAGGCAGCGACCAACACCGTGGTTGGTTCCAGTCTTCCCTGTGGACGAGCATGCTAGCCCATCAATCCCCCCCCTATAAGGCCATCCTCACACACGGCTTTGTGGTGGATGAAGATAAGAAAAAAATATCAAAAAGCGGCAGCAAGCCTCAAAGTGCCGACAGCTACGTGAAGCGCTTCGGGGCAGACCTCGTTCGCCTCTGGGTCGCCTCCGAAGACTATAAGGACGACATCACTCTCTCTGAAGGCATTTTCCAGCAAATCAGCCAAAGCTACCGGAATTTACGGAATACCTTTCGCTTTATCCTAGGCAACCTGGCAGACTTTAATCCCGCCACAGATAGTATCTCCCCCCAGGAGTGGACAGCACTGGATAAATGGGCTATACACGAGCTGAACGGGCTTATCCATCAGTGCCACAAGGCTTATGAAGGCTACGAGTTTCATAAGGTCTACCAGGCCCTCACTCGCTTTTGCTCGACTGTCCTTTCCGCTACCTATCACGATATCTTAAAAGACCGCCTCTACACCTACGGCCCAAGCTGGAAAGACCGCCGCTCTTCTCAAACAGTACTCTACGCTGTGCTAGATACGCTCCTTCGTCTCTGCGCACCCCTCCTTCCCTTTACGAGTGACGAAGCCTGGTGCTACCTCACCCAGGGGTCTGCGTTGGCTCCATCTATACACCTTCAGCCCTTTCCAGAAGCTAAAACTGAATGGTCTTTCCCCAAAGAACATGCCGATATAGAAGCCCTTCTCAAATTTAAGAGCCAAGTGAACGAACAGATGGAAAAGGCTCGCCAAGCCAAAACCATTGGCCAATCCTTAGACGCCAAAGTGTCTATCCGCCTCCCCCAAGATTATCCTATTACCCCCCTCCTCCAGACCTACAAGGCACAGTTGCCAGAGCTTTTCATCGTCTCCCAGGTCATACTCTATGCGGGTACTGCCTTAAGAATAGAGGTGCATCCAGCTGATGGGGTTCGTTGTCCTCGTAGCTGGCGCTGGGTCCCAGAGCTCGTAGAAGCGGGGGTTTTTGGCCAGGTTTCTCCCCGTTGCCAAGAAGCACTTCTTTGCAAATACACTTCTCTGTCCTCTCCCTCTCATCTTTATGACGAAACGAAAAACAGCCCCCGTTAAGACTTTCGCTTCTAAAAAAGTCTTAAAAAAACCTGCCCCCAAATCTGTCCAAGGAAAACCTGCCCCCAAGGCAGTCAAAAAAACCATTGTAAAGAAAGCACCGCAGCGCCCCCTATCGAAGCAAACCCAGCCCTCCTCTCAGTCCCAAATCAAACCCAAGCCTCAGCCCTCCTCCAAGACTCCATCTAAGCCCTCTCAAGCCTTAAAGAAGAATGCAGCCTCCGAAGTGAAAAAAAAGCTTGTCCCCAAGAAAGAACTTCTTAAAAAGGCACCCTCAAGTCCAACACAACAATCTATGCCAGCCTCCAAACAAACCTCTCTAGTCAAAAAACAAGGTCTTTCCTTAAAAAAAGGTAGCCCTAAAAAAAACCCATCTGTGCCCCTCACGCATCCATCGCCTGAGCTCAAAAAAGAAACAAAACATCTACTGCTAAACTCCCGGAAGCGTACCGCAACTCCTACGATATTCCTTGCCCGCCAGCGTAAACATACGCTTATTATCTTTACACTAGAGGATGCCAGAAACATCCTTCAAAATAAAGGGCCTACTGCGGTGGCTGTCACTCAAACCCTTGCTTCCCCTCCCCTTTTAAAGCAAGCTAAGCCCAAGCTTATCATCCCTGAAATAGAGAAAAAGCTCCCCACACAGTTCTTTCAAGCAGCTTCTGTAGCTGATATCCTAGGCTTTAATCCTAATAGCTCTAAAGCCATAACCGCCTACGAGCAAGAAGAGTCTAAAATTCCCCAAAAATTTAAGCCTTATTATAGGCTATTGGTGGACTTGCGTTCAAACCTCCAGCAGGAGATCAACCTTCACTCTCAGGATGCCCTTAACCGGTCTGGAAAGGATGAAACGACTGAGAATTCCAGCTATAGCCAGCATATGGCAGACGCCGGAACCGATACCTTTGATAGAGACTTTGCCTTGAGCATCCTCTCCAACGAGCAAGACGCCCTCTTTGAGATTGATGAAGCTATCCAAAGGATGATACAAGGCACCTACGGCATCTGTGAAATCACCGGCAAACCGATACCGAAAGAACGGCTCCTAGCAGTTCCCTTTACCCGTTGCTCTATCGAAGGCCAAAAGGAGCTCGAACGTAATAAGTTCCGTACTCAACGCTCGAATAGTGTAGGCGTATTTTCTGAAGTATTTGATGATGAGCACGGCTTTACTGAAGACGAAAACCATGAAGTCTAAGTGACAATAGCTAGCCTGAATCCCTCAAAAGGGTTGACCTTCGGAAAAACCATCTGGCACAGCGGCTTTCTCCGCTTGAGCAAGAGGTCTAATGAAGGCCTGCCTTAAGAGCTTAGATCAGTGGCCCGTCCTCTAGGCATTCTAAAAAGGGGTTGACTTATAGAGAGGCTTGCACTAGCTTAACCCCTACATATAGGGTATTGTGCCCATAAGTAAAGACTGAAACACCCTACTCCTATGAAACCTCCCCAAAAACTACTATTTGAAGTCTTTGAGAAAGAAGAAGGGGGCTACGTCGCTGGCTGTTATGAAGAGCGACTCTTTGCCGAAGAAGACACCCTAGAGGGCCTTTGCGTCAGCATAGAAAAAGCAGTGGAGGCACGCTGGAATAGCAAAGAAAGCCAAAAGCCAAGCCCTAAAGATATCCAATTTCTGATCCACAGCGCAAAAGACTCCCTCCTCAATCGCCTTTCCTAAGGCTTGGAATCTGTTCATTTATTTTTTGAAAAACCTCAGTATAGTAGAGTTATGCGAGAGGTATAGTCTCTAAATCAGCCCTAGATCCTTCACAGCAGCCTTTTCCTCAAGGAGTTCAGCCTCTGAGGCTTGAATTTTGTTAAGACTAAAGTCATTGAGTGCCAGACCCTGAACGATAGTCCACTGGTTTTTAGAGCTTCGGATAGGGAAAGAATATACAAGACCCTTCTCTATGCCATAAGACCCATCCGATACCACACCTACGCTATGCCAATTCCCTTCTGGGGTCTCACTGCTTAAGGAATGGAGAGAGTCTATCACTGCATTTGCTGCTGAAGCAGCTGAGGATGCGCCCCTGGCTTCAATCACAGCCGCGCCTCGCTTTTGCACAGTGGGGATAAAAGTCTGCTGGAGCCACTGCTCATTAGGAATACTTTCCAGAACCGGCTTGTTCTGTATCTTCGCATCATAAAAATTAGGATACTGGGTAGAAGAGTGATTACCCCATACGGCTAGCTTACTCACATCCGAGACTTGGACCTTAGCCTTCTGAGCCAGTTGGGCCTTTGCTCTGTTTTCATCGAGTCGGGTCATGGCAAACCAGCGGTTCGATGGAATGGCTTTGGCATTTTCTTTAGCAATCAAGCAATTGGTATTGCAGGGGTTGCCTACCACAAAGATACGAACATCACTGGCTGCATGGCTCTCTAAGGCCTTGCCCTGTTTGGTGAAAATAGCACCGTTGATGTTGAGGAGATCTTTCCTTTCCATACCCGCTTTACGGGGCACACTGCCGACTAGCAAGGCCCAGTTTACATCCCTAAAGCCCTCGCTTAAATCTGCAGTGGGCACTATCCCATGCAAAAGCGGAAAGGCGCAGTCTTCTAATTCCATAACAAGTCCTTTTAGAGCAGGCAAGGCAGGCTCTACTTCGATGAGGTGAAGGATCACAGGCTGGTCAAGGCCAAACGCAGCACCGGATGCAATACGAAATAATAAGCTATAGCCAATCTGGCCTGCAGCACCTGTAATAGCTACACGGATCGGATTTTTCATGAACATTAAGGATTCAGAGGTAAACCAAGAAGATGAAATTTAATTGCTAATCAAGTTTTCACCAAAGTCAATCTTCCCTTCTAGCTTTTTACGCTTGTCTGCTTTCAAGAGAGCCTTTTAATGATTTTAGGCTATGCTATCTCATCTACTTTTGTATAGGTTTTGGCTTTTTATGCTGGTACACTTCGTTTTTTTATATGCATTATAGGGTTATCATCTTTCTCCTCTTCCTGCTAACACCTGCTATCTCATTCTCCGCTGCAGAAGCACCCCTAGCAAACTCTCATTTACCCTTACAAGACTCTAGCCTCCACTGGGATCCATTCTTAGCCGATGCTGCCGCTGAAATCGGTATGCCCAGCCTAGCTGAAGGCTTCTATAAAAAAATCCTCGCCACCTTAGCCCCTGAGGATGAGGCCTATAGCTCGATTGTCCTCAAGCTCAGTAGCGTCCTTCTCCAAGAAGCTAAATATGAAGAAGCCAGGCAGATCCTCGAAACCACAGCCTATAAAACGAACAGTAGCTGGTATTTAAGGCATGCCTGGACAGGCCTAGCAGACAAAAAATGGACCTCTATCGAACAAGACCTCAGCTCTATTCAAAAAGAAGATTTAAACCCCTGTGAAAAAGCCTGGTATTACCTTCTAAAAGGTCTTTATAAGCAAGCTCAGAACCAATATGATCAAGCTGAAAAAGACTTGAATAAAGCGCTAGCCACCGCTGAATCAGACATCCAAAAAGCCAGGATACAAAGCCTCATTTTTAAAACCAGAATATCACAAAAAACGCTAGACGCTGCCGCTTTTGAAAACCTAAAAGCGCATTATCACAAGGAGACTGAGGACCAGCGCTTTTCACCGATGAGCTTAGACTATGCCCTTGCCCTTAGCCAAAACAATCAAGAAGAAGAAGCCCTAAACATTCTTCAACACAATCTTGCCTTACTGCCACCAGACGATACCCAGCACAGACCCCAGTTTTTACTGCTAGTAGGATTCCTAAAAGGGGCAGAGACTGAAACTGGACGCAAAGCCTTGCAGGACCTTCTTCTTCTAAAGGATAGCCCTGCTCTCCAATCCACTGCCCTGCAACTTCTAACCCAAGCTAATATTGAAGAAAACCAGCCTGAATTTTTTCAGGCTTTACTACAAGAATGGCAAGCCCAAGGTGGACACCCTTTGTGGGATGAAATAGAGCTTTTAAGGGCTTACTCAGCGCTTTCCAAAGGGAAACTGGATGAAGCAGAATCCTTCAGCAAGGCTTTATTAGAAACAAAACCAAAATCTAAGCTAAGGACCAATGCTCTTAGCCTTTTAGCCTATATTTCCTGGCAACGCACTCCTCCTCGCTACCGAAATGCAGCAGACTATTTAGCCCAGCTCAAACAAGAAACGCTAGATCCGGATGAACAAGCTAGGCTAGACCTACTCATTGCAGACTGTTTTTTCCAAAACAAAGACTATGACAGCGCAGCCCAGAAGTATCAGGAGCTTCTAAAAAAGACAAACCATAGCCTACCTAGGGGACAAATTTTTTATCAAGCCATTCTTGCTTTCCTTGAAGGGGGGAAACTTGAAGAGGCACTAGCCCTACTCAAGCTAGGTTCTAGTCTCCAAGGCATAGACCCTATGTATACGTGGAAAGCAAACTGGAACTATAGCTACAAGCTCTATACCTTAGGAAAAACTCAGGAGGCGCTCCACTACCTTTCCGCCATGCAAGAGCGTAACTTACCCCTTGGCCTATCCTTACGCTTGCAATGGCTGAGAGCCCAGCTCTATCTCTTAAATAACAAACCAGTAGAAGCGTTAGAATGGGTATCCCATCTTTTCAAGACGCTAGATAGCTCTGAAGCAAAGGAAGAAACACAAATCGATGAGATAGCCGCTGAAGGCTATCTCCTGAAAGCCAGAGCCTATGTAAAGCTTCAAAAACCAGAGGCAGCCCTGCCTGTTTTTAAATACATCAGAGACCAGTATCCCGAAAGCCGGGCTGCACGCTTTTCCTTTCTAGACGAGGCCCGCTTTCAGGCTAGTTCGAACAAACTTGTCGAAGCCTTACGGCTTTGTGTACATCTAGCAGATAGCCATTCTAGCTCAGATGAAGCCCCCATCGCTCTCTACGAAGCGGCCCATTACGCAGAACTCGTAGGCCAAAGCAGTAGCGTAGAGCAAGCTCTGCTTTTCTTAGAACGCCTGTATAACGACTATCAGTCTTCCCACCTTGCCTATTATGCGAGAGTCAAACAAGGGGACCTGCTTAGGCGCCTGAATCGTTTTGAATCGGCATATCTGATATATAAACACCTCTTAGTAGAGTATCCAAGTCATCCGGATGCTCCATATATCAAGCTCTCAGAGGCTAAAACGCTTTTAGCCCTAGATCCTACACGGGAAGATTATTTTCAAGCCATTGTCTCTACCTGCGAATACTTGGCTGATTTAGCTAAAATAGACCTTACGCTCCGCTTAGAGGCAGCCTATACACTTGCCTTCACATACGTGAAAAAAAACCGACTCGTAGACGCAGAGCAGCAGTACTGGAGGCTGATTCATTACTGCTTAAAAGAAAGAACAAACGAGGCTAACACGCTGAGCCGTAAGAGCCAGTATTGGCTCTCTAGAGGCATTTTTGATCTTGCCGCGCTTCTAGAACAAAGAAGAGCTTTTTCAGAAGCCAAAATGCTCTATCAGCTTATTTTAGATCATAAACTCCCCGGTGTCAGCTTAGCTAAGGCAAAGCTAGACTGATACTCAGAGTTTTGTAAGCCAGATAAAACCAGTCAATTTTGCTGTTTTATCCTTAAGAGTTCCTATACCTATACCTTAGCAAAGAGGCTCTTACCAGAGCTAGCAAGATCCTCACAGGCCTTTACCACTCGTTTGGCCATCCCTTCTTCAGCCTTTTTGAGGTAAGTACGAGGGTCATACTTTTTCTTATCCCCGATTTCTCCATCTATCATGAGGACACCATCGTAGTTTTTCAGCATGTGGTCTGCAATGGGCCTGGTAAAAGCATACTGCATATCCGTATCGACATTCATCTTTACAACTCCATACGCTAAGGTCTCTCGAATCTCTGCTACAGAAGAGCCAGAGCCACCGTGAAAGACCAAATCAAACTCAGCCGCTTTGCCATACTTATCCATCAAGGCTTTTTGGCCTGCAGCGAGGATTTCGGGCTTTAGTTTAACAGACCCGAGCTTGTAGTGCCCATGTACATTCCCAAAGGTAGCGGCAAACAAATAAGCACCCTTTCCTTTCAGAGCATCATATACAGCCAGCATATCCTCTGGAGTGGTATAGAGCTTATGGTTTGGGGTGTCATGGCTGCCCGCAGCACCATCTTCTTCGCCACCCACTACACCTGCCTCTATCTCGAGGACTAATTCTTCTTGAGCGCAAAGCTCTAGGTATTCGGCCGAAATTTTCAAATTTTCATCTAAGGGCAGTCCGGAAGCATCCAGCATGTGGCCTGTGAATAAGTTAGGCAGGCCTTTTTTTCTACGTTCTTTAGTGGCTTCGATGAGAGGGTTTAGGAATTGTTTAGCCTTCTCTGGCTGGCAGTGGTCTGTATGCAGGGCAACGAGGACATTGTACTGTTTAGCCAGAGTATGGGTAAGCTCTGCTAAAGCAATAGCGCCCAGAGCCATGTTTTTATGGGCTAAGCCTGAGGCAAACTCTCCCGCTCCAGTTGAAAACTGTATAATCCCATCCGATTGGCTGTCTGCAAAGCCTTTTAAAGCTGCATTGATAGTCACCAAAGAGCTACAATTAATAGCAGGGAAGGCGTAGTTATTTTTTTGGGCGATATCCAACATAGCCCTAAACTGAGCAGGTGTCGCAACAGGCATAAGTATAAAGATTTAAGGGTTATAAATATAGACCAGTATAAATTATAAACTAGACTTCTTTCGACATCAGGTATTTTGCTCCCTGGGTTCGTCAAAAATAAATTCAGAATCCTCATGTACGCTTTCTTTTGTACAGCTCCGCTTCTTCATTTATTTTTTCCTGCCCAGAAAACAAAATACCTATTTTCAAAAAAGTCTACTGAGTATAAGTAAAAGAGAGCGCTTTCGCAACTATAGACTACGTGTAGCTTCTTTTTCTTGGGCACAGGCCAGAAACTCTTCTCTAAATTTTTGAATAAAGCTCTGTGTCGGCCAGGCCATAGCCTCACCAAAGGCGCAGATGGTCCGGCCCCCTACTTGGCCGGCTATACTTTCTAAAAGGGCCACGTCCTCACGCCTTGCTCCGCCCTTTACCATGCGCTCTGTGATTTTTTTGATCCACAGGCTCCCTTCACGGCAGGGGGTGCACTGGCCACAGCTTTCATGAGCATAAAAGGCGTTGAGGTTCGCTAAAGCAGCCACCATATCCGTGCTATCATCCATTACTATCACTCCGCCAGAGCCAGACATAGAGCCTACGGCTGCCAAAGAGTCAAAGTCTATAGGGATGTCGTTTATCGTCCATTCAAAGGGAGTGCCGTCTTTGAGTTTTCCGCTAAAGCGTTCATCCGCTCTTAAAATTTTTGAAGAAGAGCCCCCAGGGATGACCGCCTTGAGCCTTCGCCCTGGGGCTAGGCCGCCGCAGACATCGTAAATGAGTTCTCCTAGAGTAATCCCTCCGCAAGGGTATTCGTAGTAGCCAGGCCTTTGCACAT
>JACCDN010372751.1_pt1 | contig 13473 bp, 9 predicted proteins | sample 7441691 | NCBI WGS metagenome assembly JACCDN01 (sample SAMN15323439, study PRJNA562643) | freshwater metagenome | isolation source: river surface water | place: USA:Blue River Watershed | collected 2017-08-16 | reverse complement strand
GTATGAATTAAACAACGATTGGAACCGGGCTTTTAAGAAATCCGCCCGTATTGTGGGCGATGTCATCGGTAAATATCACCCTCATGGTGATACGGCTGTTTACGACACGATCGTCCGTATGGCCCAGGATTTTTCCTTGCGGTACATGTTGGTGGACGGTCAGGGTAACTTTGGATCAGTCGATGGTGATAATGCTGCGGCGATGCGTTATACCGAGATTCGTCTGCGCAAGATTGCCCATGAGCTACTAGCCGACCTTGATAAGGAAACGGTCGATTTTGGTCCCAACTACGATGGTAGTGAAAAAGAGCCCCTTATCCTGCCCGCCAAGGTACCCAATTTATTGATTAATGGATCCTCTGGAATTGCGGTCGGTATGGCAACCAATATTCCTCCGCATAACCTAGATGAGGTAATCAAGGCGTGTTTGCATGTGCTGCATAACCCTGAGTGCACAGTCGATGAGTTGATCGAAATTGTGCCCGCCCCTGATTTCCCAACAGCCGGAATCATCTACGGCGTTCAGGGCGTTCGAGAAGGTTATCGCACTGGTCGTGGACGTGTGGTGATGCGCGCGAAGACTCATTTTGAAGACATGGAAAAGGGTCAACGACAGGCGATTATTGTTGACGAGTTACCTTATCAAGTTAACAAGAAAAATCTGCTTGAGCGGATCGCTGAGCTTGTTAATGAGAAAAAGATTGAGGGTATTTCTGATTTACGCGATGAGTCTGATAAATCTGGAATGCGCGTGGTCATCGAACTCAAGCGGGGTGAGGTGCCAGAAGTTGTCTTAAATAACCTCTATAAGAGTACGCAACTGCAAGACAACTTTGGTATGAATATGGTGGCACTGGTGGATAACCAGCCCCGCCTACTCAATCTAAAGCAAATGTTGGAATACTTCCTGGCCCACCGCCGTGAAGTGATTACAAGACGTACTATTTTCGAATTGCGTAAAGCGCGTGAGCGCGGGCATGTTTTAGAAGGTCTGGCAGTTGCCTTGGCCAATATTGATCGCTTTATCGCCATCATTAAAGCAGCTGCCAATCCTGTTGTGGCAAAGCAAGAGTTAATGGCAGAGGCATGGGATTCTTCTCTGGTTCGCGAGATGCTTGCGCGTGCCGAGGGAGAGGCTCCTGGTGGACGTAATGCATTCCGACCAGAGGGTTTGCTTCCCGAGTATGGCATGCAAACCAGCGGACTCTATCGGCTTTCCGATGGTCAGGCACAAGAGATTTTGCAAATGCGCTTACAGCGCCTTACTGGCCTAGAGCAAGATAAGATCGTTACTGAGTACAAAGAGGTGATGGATCAAATTGCCGATCTCCTGGATTTACTGGCAAAGCCCGAGCGGGTTACCAAAGTCATTGAAACTGAGTTGAAGGAAGTTCAGTCTGAGTTTGGTGAGGCAGGTAGTGATACAGGTCGTCGTTCTTACATTGAGATGAATGCGACCGAACTCTTTACAGAAGATTTGATTACGCCAACTGATATGGTGGTGACCTTGTCGCATGCTGGTTATATGAAGAGCCAGCCCTTGAGTGAGTACCGCGCACAAAAACGTGGTGGACGGGGCAAACAGGCGGCAACGACTAAGGATGAGGATTGGATTGATACCTTATTTGTCGCCAATACACACGATACGATTTTATGTTTCTCAGATCGTGGCCGAATGTATTGGTTGAAAGTTTGGGAAGTTCCACAAGGCAGTAGAACCTCGCGTGGTAAACCAATTGTCAATATGTTCCCCTTAGTAGAGGGCGAGAAGATCACGGTCATTCTGCCAATAAAAGGCTATCAGGATGATCAATATGTCTTTATGGCGACCCGCCGTGGAACTGTGAAAAAAACGCGTTTGTCGGATTTCTCGAATCCTCGTAAGGCCGGAATCATTGCTGTTGATTTAGATGAGGGTGACTTTTTGGTAGGGGCTTCAATCACAGACGGTAAACATGATGTGATGTTGTTCTCAGACGCCGGTAAGGCGGTGCGCTTTGATGAAAATGATGTACGTCCGATGGGCAGAACGGCGCGCGGTGTTCGTGGCATGAACCTAGCCGAAGGGCAGGAAGTGATCGCGATGTTGGTTGCGCCTGCCGAAATTGCAGAGGGAGCACAAGCGAGCACGCAAGATTTGGCTGCTCCAAGTAGCGTTTTAACAGCCACCGAGAATGGCTTTGGTAAACGCACACCAATCGCGGAATATACGCGTCATGGTCGTGGCACCAAAGGCATGATTGCAATCCAAACCAGTGAGAGGAACGGCAAGGTTGTTGCTGCCGCCTTGGTTTCCCCAGAAGATCAAATCATGTTAATCACCACAGGTGGCGTCCTGGTTAGAACCCGAGTTTCAGAGATTCGGGAGATGGGTCGATCCACACAAGGTGTTACCTTGATCAATGTGGATGAGGGAACGCATTTATCTGGTTTGCAGCGTATTGCTGAAAGTGATTCCGATGATGATGCCGATGAGCTCGGCGATGAGCAGTCTGAGAGTGGTTCAGAGCCATCAGTCGGCGATGTTTAATTGCATCGATCCTAAACCGTAATCATTATGAGCTTTGACCGCCGCATTTATAACTTCGCAGCGGGCCCGGCAACTTTGCCTGAGGAGGTTTTGCAGCAGGCTGCCGATGAGTTGCTGAACTGGCATGGTTTGGGTACGAGCGTGATGGAGATTAGCCATCGCAGCAAAGAGTTCATGGCCGTTTATGAAGAAACGCTCGCCGATCTGCGGGAGTTAATGGCTATTCCTGATGATTATGAGATTTTGCTATTGCAGGGCGGTGGTATTGGTCAAAACGCTGCTGTTCCCATGAATCTCATGCCATTGGCAAAAAAGCCCAAAGCCGACTTTATTGTGACCGGTATTTGGTCAGAAAAGTCAGTCAAGGAAGCTCAAAAATATGGGGACGCTCACGTTGCGGCTTCATCAGCCGATAATCAATTTCGGAGTATTCCGGAGCGTAACACTTGGCGACTTTCTGAAGACTCTGCATACGTTCATATCTGTGCCAATGAGACTATTGGTGGCGTTGAGTTCGCAGAGTTTCCAGATGTTGGTGCAGCCCCTCTGGTTGCGGATATCTCGAGCAATATCCTCTCCAAAAAGATGGATGTACGTCGCTGTGGAGTTTTGTTTGCCGGTGCCCAGAAGAATATTGGACCAGCTGGGGTAACGATTGTGATTGTTCGTAAGGATTTGATGGGTCATGCAATGAGTATTACCCCGTCGATTTGGGATTGGGCGAAGGAGGCTGCTAATCAGTCGATGTTCAATACGCCCCCCACTTTCCCAATTTATCTTTCAGGCTTAGTATTTAAGTGGATTAAGCGGCAGGGTGGTGTAGCAGAGATGGAGCGTCGCAGTCAGGTGAAGTCTTCGCTGTTATATGACTTTATTGAGCAAAGTTCTCTTTATGAGAATCGGGTTCATAAAAATTGCCGGTCCAGAACAAATGTTACTTTTTTTCTGAAAGATGAGCGTTTGAATGCAGAGTTTTTGGCGCAATCGAGTGAGGCAGGGTTGGCTGCGCTGCGAGGCCATAAAGCGGCAGGCGGGATGCGCGCTAGTATCTATAACGCAATGCCGATCGCTGGTGTCGAAGCTTTGCTTGATTTCATGCGGGAATTTGAGAGGCGCGCTTAATGTCTAATGACGATCAACGACTAGCACCCTTGCGTGCCAAAATTGATGAGATTGATGCCGAACTCTTGGCGCTACTGTCTAAGAGAGCTAAGGCAGCACAAGAGGTTGGCCACATTAAAAATGAGTCATCCGCTCCCATCTTTCGGCCTGAGCGTGAAAGCCAAGTGATCCAGAATGTCCTAAGTAAGAATCCAGGGCCTTTGCTCTCGGATGGAATTGCCTCAATCTGGCGCGAAATTATGTCTGCCTGCAGGGCCTTGGAATCAAGACAAACAATTGCCTATTTAGGCCCCATTGGCACGTTTTCTGAGTTAGCTGCACAACAGTTTTTTGGACAATCGATTCAGGGATTGCCTTGCGCTAGTTTGGACGAGGTCTTTAAATCGGTTGAAAAAGGTGCTGCAGACTTTGGTGTGGTGCCCGTCGAGAACTCGAGTGAGGGTGCAGTTTCTCGCACACTTGATTTGTTGTTGGAAAGCCCCCTGCAAATTAGCGGTGAAGTGGTCTTACCCATTCGTCATCACCTACTTAGTAAAGCGGGAAGTTTGGACGGCATTAAGACGGTCTGTGCTCACGCGCAAGCATTAGCCCAGTGTCAGCAATGGCTCAGTACGCATGCCCCACAATTGCAACGCCAAGCAGTCAGTAGTAATGCGGAGGCTGCGCGCATGGCCAGCCTTGATTCTAGTATTGCAGCGATTGCTGGAGATCCTGCGCAAATTGCCTATGGATTACAAGTGATCTCTGCGCAAATTCAGGATGATCCAAATAATCGCACCCGTTTTGTTGTCATTGGCCAGTATGCCTGCCAGCCTTGTGGCCAAGACCAAACCTCTTTTGTTTTATCGGTCTCTAATCAGCCGGGCGCTGTACATCACCTACTTGGTCCATTGGCTAAGCATGGTGTATCGATGACCCGCTTTGAGTCTAGACCTGCTCGTAAGGGATCCTGGGAGTACCACTTCTATATTGATATTGAGGGTCATGCAGATGACGCAAAAGTAGCCAAAGCAATTGAAGAGTTAAAGACGATTGCGGCGTTTTATAAAAAGCTTGGCTCTTATCCAAAAGCCAAAAGTTAATTTCATTTCAAGTCAATGGCAAAGAAAATTGGTTTAGACCATGTGCAAGCAATTGCTCCTTATGTGGGTGGTAGACCCATTAGCGAGGTTGCGCGTGAGTATGGCTTAGACGAAAGCAAGATTGTGAAACTGGCTTCCAATGAGAACCCACTCGGGATCCCTGAGTCTGCAAAACAAGCAATGCTAGAGGTTGCAAGTGATCTTGGGCGTTATCCAGACTCGAATGGGTTTGAGCTCAAGCAGGTCTTATCCAATCGCCTTGGCGTTCCAGAAGATTGGATTACTCTTGGAAATGGTAGCAATGACATCCTTGAGCTGACCGCTCGGGCTGTAGCACATGCTGGTGATGCGGTGGTATTTTCAAAACATGCATTTGCCGTCTATCCATTAGCTACCCAAGCCATTGGTGCTAAGGCAATTGAGGTTCCTGCCGATCCTCATTTTGGACATGACTTGCCTGCAATGTTACGCGTAGTGCGCTCTTTGGGTGATCAGGCCAAGTTAGTTTTTATTGCGAATCCGAATAATCCCACTGGTAGCTATCTACAGCCTGATGCAATCGCATCTTTTATTTCTGAGGTGCCTCCCAATGTTGTGATTGTTTTAGATGAGGCATATAACGAATACTTATCTCCGGAGCAACGGTATGATGCGATTGCTTGGGTTCGAGCTCATCCTAATTTAATTGTGTCGCGAAGTTTTTCAAAGGCCTATGGTTTAGCAGGACTGCGCATCGGCTACGGAATTGCTCAGCCTACCTTAACGGACTTACTAAATCGGATACGACAACCTTTTAATGTCAATAGCCTTGCTCAGGCTGCTGCAATCGCTGCTTTGCAGGATGAAGCGTTCCTGCAAAAGGGATATGAGTTGAACAAAGCGGGCTATGTGCAGTTGACAGAAGCGTTTGAGCGGATGAAGCTGCCTTATTTGCCCTCCTCAGGTAATTTCGTGCTCGTGAAGGTTGGTAATGACGATCTGGCTGGTGTTCGCGTGAATCAAGAGCTGCTTAAGCGCGGCGTAATTGTGCGACCGGTTGGTAATTACGGTTTGCCTCAGTGGCTTCGAATCTCGATTGGTTTGCCGCAAGAAAACGCTGCATTTCTTGATGCTTTTGCTCAAATCCTAAAAGATGAAAAGGTGCAGGCATGAGCGCAAATCACTTTGGTACGGTTGGCATTGTTGGCGTCGGTTTGATTGGCGCCTCTTTGGGTTTGGCGCTCAAACAAGCTGGAGCGGTAAGTGAAATCATTGGGGTTGGACGAAGTGCTTCGAATTTAGATCAGGCGATGAAGATGGGTGCCATTGATCGGATTGCGAGTTTGGAGGATGCGGTCAATTCCTCACAGTGGTTGGTATTGTGCGTACCCGTTGCACAAATGAGAGCTCTCTTTGCGCAAATAGAACCCTATTTAGGATCCAATACTTTAATCACGGATGCAGGCAGCACAAAAAGTGATGTGATCCTGGCAGCTAAAGAAAAGTTAGGTAAAAAGGTTTGTCAATTTATTCCTGCGCATCCAATTGCCGGTGGTGCCCAGCATGGCGCTGCTGCAGCCCGAGCAGATTTATTTCAGGGCAAACAAACAATTATTTGTCAGCTTCAGGAAAATAGCGCTACTGATGTTGCCCTGGCAGAGCAGTTTTGGGCAACAGTGGGCTCAATGACGAAGCGCATCTCAGCAGTTCAGCATGATGCGATATATGCGGCAGTTTCTCACTTACCCCATGTCCTCTCTTATGCCCTGATGTCCAGTGTTCTTCATTCTGAGGATGCCGAGCAAAAACTGGGACATGCAGGGGCTGGTTTTCGAGATTTCACGCGGATTGCAGCATCCAGTCCGGAGATGTGGCGCGATATTTGCATTGCAAATAAGCAAGCGATTCTGAAAGAGCTTGATCAATATTTGAGCATCACGCAGCGTCTACGCGAGATGATTGCTAAAGAAGATGCAGATGGCTTAGAAAAGGTTTTTCAAAAGGCAAGTCAGGCCCGACAGAAGTGGGATGAGTCTTAATGGCAAGTCCAGCAATTCAGATTGGGCCATTCCAAGGTGCAAAAGGTGAAATAACCCTCCCGGGCTCCAAAAGTATTTCAAATCGTGTTTTATTGTTAGCCGCTCTTGCAAACGGAGTAACAACACTAAAGCAATTATTGGATGCGGATGATACTCAGGTGATGCGTAATGCATTGCGTCAACTTGGAATTCATATTGAGGATCAGGGTCTCGATTCCGCGGTACGCGGTTGTGGCGGATTGTTCCCAAGCAAAGAAGCAGATTTATTTATGGGTAATGCTGGTACAGCAATTCGTCCATTAACGGCCGCATTAGTGATGCAAGAGGGCAACTACCGTTTATCAGGTGTGCCCCGGATGCATGAGCGTCCCATTGGTGATTTGGTAGACGGCCTTAAACAAGTGGGAGCGCAGATTGATTATGAGAAGGAGCTAGGCTACCCGCCACTGTTGATCCATAAGAGTAAGCTGAACTTACCTCATGTGATTCGCGTTAAGGGCGATGTATCAAGCCAATTTTTAACTGCTCTATTGATGGCGTTACCGTTAATAGCGCGCCAAACTATTCGGATTGAGGTGATCGGGGAATTAATTTCTCGCCCATACATTGATATCACCACAAAACTTATGGCGCGTTTTGGAGTTGTGGTGAGCTGCCCAGATGAAAACTCTTTTGTGATTTCCCCCACGCAGTCAGGCGCTGTTTATACAAGCCCAAAAACTTTTTATGTAGAGGGTGATGCTTCATCAGCATCTTATTTCTTGGCTGCCGGGGTTTTGGGTCAAGGGCCTGTGCGTGTTTTAGGTATTGGCAAGACCAGTATTCAAGGTGATATTGCCTTTGCCGATGCAATTGAAAAAATGGGCGCGGTGGTCGAGCGTGGCGATAATTATTTACAAACAAGCGGTGTGCGTCATGGGCAATTAAATGGCATCACGATCGATTGCACCGCAATACCCGATGCAGCAATGACCCTCGCAGTAATGGCTTTATTTGCAAAGGGTAAGACCCGCCTAGAAAAAATTGCGAGTTGGCGTGTCAAAGAAACAGACCGCATTGCAGCGATGGCTAAAGAGCTGCGTAAATTGGGTGCTACCGTTATTGAGGGGCCAGACTTTATTGAGATTGAGCCCTTAGATCAAAAAGATTGGCAGTCCCCTGTTGGTGGAATTGATACCTATGATGATCATCGTATGGCCATGTGTTTTTCATTGAGCGCGTTTGGCCCTAAGCAAATTCAGATTAACGATCCAAATTGCGTTGCCAAAACTTTCCCCCGTTATTTTTCTGAGTTAGCTAGCATTACGTATTAATCTTAAAAGATGGGGAGATAACTTGGTCAGTAATTTGCCTCCTGTGATTGCTATTGATGGTCCTACCGCCTCCGGTAAGGGAACAGTAGCTATGCGTGTTGCGGCTGAATTGGGATTTCATTATCTTGATAGCGGCGCTCTCTATCGTCTCGTTGCTCTGGCCAGTGAAAAAGAAGGCATTTCAGTGGATAACCCGATAGCCCTTGGTTCCCTCGCTTCAGGCATGCAGATTGAATTTAAAGACGGCGTAGTTTTGCTGGCAGGCAGAGATGTAAGCGAGGCTATTCGAGAGGAAAAAATAGGAAGCCGAGCCTCGCAGGTCGCCATTTATCCCGAAGTCAGGGATGCTTTATTGACCCTACAACGCTCTTTTAGGCAAAAACCGGGTTTGGTCGCAGATGGCCGGGATATGGCCAGCAGAATCTTTACTGACGCGGTTTTGAAGGTCTATTTAACCGCTAGCGTCCAGGCCAGGGCGGAGCGTCGATATAAGCAATTGATCGCTAAGGGAATTTCTGCTAGAATGAATGTCCTTTTGCAAGATTTGCAGGAGCGCGATGCCCGGGATACCAATCGAGGAACTGCGCCCCTCCAATGTGTTGAAGGTGCGTATTTGCTTGATACATCCAATCTATCGGTCGATCAGGCTGTTGCGCAAGTTTTAAGCTGGTACGCAGAATTGCGAAACCAGTCGTAGTTTTGGCACTTTAGTCGGCATCTACGGTTAACGCCCGCCCTCTGAAGTTTTTTTAACCTAACCCGTCAGCAGTTGACGGCACAAAGTGAAACTCATGTCTGAATCTTTTGCAGCACTATTTGAAGAATCCCTAACCCGTTCTAATATGAAAACCGGCCAGGTTATCTCGGCTGAAGTTGTTCGTATTGATCATAATTTTGTCGTAGTGAATGCCGGCCTCAAGTCCGAAGCATTTATCCCCGTTGAAGAATTCCAAAATGACCAGGGTGAACTCGAAGTCAATCCTGGTGATTTCGTTTCAGTCGCAATTGATGCGCTGGAAAATGGTTATGGCGACACCATCCTATCGCGTGATAAAGCGAAGCGCTTAGCTTCATGGATGAACCTTGAGAAAGCGCTCGAAGGCGCAGAAATCGTCACTGGTACAGTGACTGGCAAGGTCAAGGGTGGCTTGACTGTGATGGTCAATGGCATCCGCGCATTTCTACCAGGCTCATTGGTCGATACACGTCCCATCAAGGACACTAGTCCTTACGAGGGCAAGACCATGGAGTTTAAGGTTATTAAGCTAGACCGTAAACGCAATAACGTTGTGCTCTCACGTCGTGCTGTCGTAGAGGCTAGCCAGGGTGAAGAGCGTGCCAAGATGATGTCTAACCTCCAAGAAGGTAGCGTTGTTCAAGGCACTATTAAGAACATTACTGATTACGGTGCATTCGTTGATCTAGGCGGCATTGATGGCTTGTTACACATCACCGATTTGGCTTGGAGACGCGTACGTCATCCCAGCGAGATGTTGACGGTCGGTCAGGAAGTAACCGCCAAGATCCTTAAGTTTGATCAAGAGAAGAACCGTGTTTCCTTGGGTATTAAGCAATTAGGCGATGATCCATGGGTTGGAATTGCACGTCGTTATCCTCCTAACACACGACTCTTTGGTAAGGTAACCAACCTAACCGATTACGGCGCGTTTGTTGAAATCGAAAGCGGTATCGAAGGTCTGGTACACGTTTCTGAAATGGATTGGACCAATAAGAACGTTGCTCCAAGCAAAGCAGTTTCCTTGGGAACCGAAGTTGAAGTGATGGTCTTGGATATTGATGAAGACAAGCGCCGCATTAGCTTAGGTATCAAGCAATGCAAAGCCAATCCCTGGGAAGAGTTCTCACGCAGCCATCAGAAGGGCGACAAGATTAAAGGTGCTATTAAGTCGATTACCGATTTTGGTGTCTTTATTGGTTTGCCTGGCGGTATCGATGGCCTTGTTCATTTATCTGACTTGTCTTGGAATGAGCCTGGCGAAGAAGCAGTCAAAGCCTTCAAGAAGGGCGACGAGCTTGAGGCTGTGGTTCTGGCTATTGATGTCGAGAAAGAGCGCATCTCTCTTGGTATCAAGCAGATGTCAGGTGACCCATTCAATAATTTCACATCCACCAGTGACAAAGGTAGCTTGGTAACCGGTACCGTGAAGAGTGTTGATGCCAAGGGCGCTGTGATTCATTTGGCTGATGAAGTCGAGGGTTATCTTCGCGCTTCTGAAATCTCAACCGATCGTGTGGAAGATGCACGTAATGCTCTGAAAGAGGGCGATACTGTATCTGCCATGATTATCAATATTGATCGCAAGTCTCGCTCAATCAATTTGTCAATCAAGGCAAAAGATAGCGCAGATCAACAGGATGCCATGAATAAGTTGCAGGGTGATGCTGGCTCTGGCACAACAAATTTAGGCGCCTTGTTAAAAGCGAAGATGGATAACCAAAGCTAAAGTGATTCCGCCACTCGATGAGTGGCGGGCTAATTAGACTATGTCAGATCAAGAGCATCAAGCTATTACCCGTTCCGAGTTAGTCGAGAGTCTTGCGGAGCAGTTTCCGCAACTCTTGCCTCGTGACGTTGAGTTAGCTGTCAAAACATTACTGGATACTATGACCCAGGCCCTAGCCGAGGGCAAGCGGATTGAATTACGTGGAGTCGGAAGTTTTGTTCTGCATCATCGTCCAGCGCGGACTGGCCGCAATCCTAAGTCTGGTGAGAAGGTATTGATTCCTGAAAAGCGCGTGCCACACTTTAAACCTGGCAAGGAACTGCGTGAGCGAGTTGATTACAAACCACTTAATCAAAAGCTAATCACTGACAAAGGAAATTCGGGTGCCTAGTCCCGTGGTGGCAGATCTGTTGCAGATCTAAAAAACGTTTTTCTATTAGCCACTCACTATGATCCAAATTGAAACCGGTTGGTTGCTTTTAATCCCTATCTTTTTTGGTTTGGGTTGGCTTGCATCTCGATGGGATCTTCGTTTGGAGTCCCGTCAAGATGAGCGTGAGCGTCTAAAGCAACAGCGTTCCACTTTTAAGGGCCTAAACCTCTTGCTGAATGAGCAGCCCGATCAGGCGATCGAGACTTTGGTGAAGGTAGCGCAACTCGATCCAGAAACCGTAGACCTCCACTTTTCATTGGGAAATTTGTTTCGACGTCGGGGTGAAACTGAGCGAGCCATCCGTGTGCACCAGCATTTAGCAAGACGTGAGGATATTAAGCCGCGTGACCGTGATCATGCTGCTTATGAATTAGGCCGAGACTTTTTACGTGCAGGCTTATTGGATCGTGCGGAGGCATCTTTAAATCAAGTAGGTCAGGGTAAATATGCTGTACCAGCAAAGGAAAGTTTGTTGGAGATGTACCAAATTGAGAAAGATTGGAAGAAAGCAATTATTGCTGCAACCGAATTACAAGACTTGCAAGATAAAAGTCATCAGTTAGAAATTGCTCAGTTCTATTGTGAAATTGCTGGGGATGCACTCAGGCGCAAGGATATGCCAGAAGCCGAGAATAGTATTCATAGGGCACTACAGGCGATTCCAAATCATGCCCGCAGCCTGATTCTGCAGGGCGATTATTTTCTGGCGATGGAGCGCCCACAACAGGCAATTGAGGTGTGGGGTATTGTGGCAAGAGAGAACCCAGCTTATATGCATTTAGTAGCAGATCGATGGATGGCAGCTCATACTGCTGTTAATCAAGCTGAGATTGGCTTGGATCAACTATTGAAGCTCTTGAGGACTCAGGCTATCGGTGAACTATTGGACATTGTGCATAAGCATGTAATGCAAATCCGCGGTGCTCAAGCGGCAGAGCAGATGTTGGTTGAGGTCATGCAGCACTCGCCCACCTTGAGCGCACTCTCAAAATTGGCAGAAACTCGTCTAGCACTTGCCGAGGTCACTGGCCCAGAGGCTCGAGTATCGGATTTGAAATCTACCCTTGGATTATTAAAGCAGCGCACTACAGCATTGGCTCGTTATACCTGTGGTAACTGCGGCTTTAGGGCGCGACGCTTTTACTGGCAATGTCCTGGTTGTAATCATTGGGAGGCCTATTCTCCAAGGCGAACTGAGGGGGCCGTACCAAGCGGGCCCTCCATGTAAGAAATTATTCAAAATGGCTAGAGATAATCACGTTTTCTAAGGGTTGAAATTGAAGATAACGATTGTTGGTAGTGGATACGTGGGACTTGTTACTGGTGTTTGCTTAGCCGAACTTGGCAATAGTGTTTTTTGCTTGGATGTCGATCAAAAAAAGATTGATATCTTAAATTCTGGCGGAGTTCCTATTTATGAATCCGGTCTTCAAGAGATGATTGCGCGTAATCGCACAGCAGGACGCCTTAAGTTTTCTACCGATATTGCTGCTGGAGTGGCTCATGGCGATATTCAATTCATTGCTGTTGGCACACCCCCAGATGAAGATGGCTCAGCGGATTTACAGTACGTCATCGCAGCTGCTCGTAACATTGGTAAATATATGGCTAGTCCAAAAGTCATTGTGGACAAATCTACCGTCCCTGTTGGCACGGCAGAAAAAGTGACTATCGCTATTCAGGAAGAGCTCAAGAAACGAAATCTTGATCCAACTTTGTGCTCTGTCGTTTCTAATCCTGAGTTTTTGAAAGAGGGTGCCGCTGTCGAGGACTTCATGCGACCGGATCGGATTGTAATTGGTACAAATAATGATGCAGCTGGATTAAGAGCGAAAGAGATGATGCGTAAGCTCTACGCTCCATTTAATCGTCACCATGAGCGCACCTATTACATGGATGTAAAAAGTGCAGAACTAACAAAATATGCGGCTAATGCGATGTTAGCCACCCGAATTTCGTTTATGAATGAGTTAGCCAATTTAGCGGATGTAGTTGGTGCCGATATTGAGGCAGTGCGACAAGGAATCGGCTCAGACTCTCGTATTGGTTATGGTTTTCTATACGCCGGAACTGGATATGGTGGATCCTGTTTTCCAAAGGATGTTTCAGCACTGTCTCAAACTGCGCAGCAGTATGGGCGTGATCTAAAGATTCTTGAGGCTGTCGAGGCAGTGAATCAGGCACAAAAAACCATCTTGATCGATAAAATCGTTCAGCGGTTTGGCGAAAACTTAAAGGGACACCAATTTGCACTTTGGGGCTTGGCATTTAAACCAAATACCGATGACATGCGAGAGGCGCCAAGCCGTTTGATTATTGCTGAGCTCGTCAAGCGGGGCGCTACCGTTGTGGCGCACGATCCGGTTGCGATGCCAGAAGCACAACGTTGCCTTGAGTTAGATTTTCAAGATCAGCCTGCTCTCTTAGGGCAGCTAAAAATGGTCAAAACCCCAGAAGAGGCTTTGGATCAAGCGAGCGCCTTGATTATTGTGACCGAGTGGAAGGCCTTT
>JACCDN010839881.1_pt1 | contig 13478 bp, 13 predicted proteins | sample 7441691 | NCBI WGS metagenome assembly JACCDN01 (sample SAMN15323439, study PRJNA562643) | freshwater metagenome | isolation source: river surface water | place: USA:Blue River Watershed | collected 2017-08-16 | reverse complement strand
GCGCTAGGAGCCCTCACTCTGATGATCCCAGCAGAGCTCACCTGGTTCACATATCTATATGCAGCTGTGGGCTTCGGGTTTGGAGTGGCTTATGTGGTGGGGATGGTGCGGGGATTACGAGGAGTATAAATGCATTCCAGAAACAGTGTTGATTAGATGAATAGTTCAACTAAGGTAAAGAGCGGTCTATCAAAATGGGTGCCTAGAACAATTAAATCAACTGCATGCCACTGAAAACTAATGAACCTGGGGCATTCTGATGCAAATGAAACTAGAACAATTCAGATTGGATTGAATCCAGCTTAGAGCCAATCTTAATGCGATTACGAAAGCGATTCAGCCGGGATAGAGCTTCATTAGCAACCTCTTGATGAGATGCAAGCCATTTATTCAAAATTTCAATTGACTCAAATCTAACAAATTCCTGATCTACCGCATTGAAAATTAAGCATATCTTTTCTTGCTCAAGTAAATCAATTGCGTTAGATAATGTCCCCGCACTCTCTTGGTCCCAAATCATGATTCCTAAATCGGCTAACTTGCACATCTCGCGATCTTTAAAAGCATGAAGTGCATTTGACTTGCCTTTAAGAGTAGTTTCGATCAGATGTTCCTGCCACTTCCCAATATTATTACGTACATATCCAGCGCTAGAAAAAACTTCAACATTCTCGTAATGATTTCTCGCCAAAAATTGCTGAAAAGTTGTATCCACGCCCGGCGCATCCCCAACAAAAAAAGAATCTCCAACTTGAATATGCTCCTGAAGCATGGAGATTACGGGCTCTGGAATGAAAGCTAACTTTCGAGATCCAGCAAGAACAATCTTCATTAGCTTATTTTCCTAACTATGACTGGCTTCTTTTGCGTAACCACCAAAACATACCTTGGGATATCAGGAAAAGCTCGTTCAAGTGTTCGGCAAATCTCCTTTAATGTCGCTCCCGTTTCATAAACATCGTCAACGATGAGAAAGCCGCGAATTCCAACTCCCTTAGCTGATTCTCGCACGGCGTAGCCATCTTTTAGAATCTCAGCTCTGAGTATTTCTCCACTAACGGTTCTTACAGATTCCAATTCTTTTGTTTTTACGATGCTGTCTGAGCCATCGTTCAGCCATTCAAATTTGATTGAAAGCTGACGTGCTAAATCTAATGGTAGTGAAAACCCAGTTTTTCGATTTGGGGCAACACCTATGCAACTATTGAAGGTCAATTTCTCCTCTGTTTTTTCTAACCCCAGGACCTTGGTTACCGCATCCACGCATTTATTCACGATTGAATCACGTCTTACTTGTTTCAACTGCGAATAATATTTGTATTCTCTGACCGCCTGCCCAAGTTCAGTCTTAATGTATTTATTGATTTCTTTATCAAACCCCTGGGTGTACCAGTCCAGAGCAATTCCTCGCTCCCAGAGTTTCGCTTCGTTTGGAAGCTCAAGATAAGACATCTCTTATTTCCACTCTCTAGGTCGAGTTTCCATCATAAGTTGCACCATGACTTCATGCAAGACTCTTCTAGAACGTCAGCGTCAGCGTCAGCCTCTCTCCAGCAAGCGGCGATGGCGAATTGGTATCCAAGCCTATGCGCACAGGAACTTCATAACTACTCTTCCCACTCTTCTTCACCATCTCATTTACAGCAGGTAAATCAAACTTCGGGATATATCCCACCTGCGTACCCTCAACAACATTCACCGCATTCGGATCAAACCGATTTGTAGGCTCTATCTCAAGTACTGCAGTCGGTTAATCATTCCGCTCTCAAAAGCGTTATGCACCCTAATCAACGCAGTCAGATGATCTCTGATAGCTGTCCCCCATTACGTCGTAGTTGTAGTCGACTCCATCGGGTGGAGTGGTATTCGAAACGCTTACGAGCGGAACTTCGGGTCCGCGAATTGATTCAGAAACTTTGCGGATGAAGTAAGCTCGCTCCTCTTGAATTCGGGTCTAGTTTGAGTTTCGAAGAGTCAGGAATAAGAGGATGGCGGGGAGCGGGATGAAGGCGAGGTAGATGTTCATACACCTCTATTCAGATACATTGACATCGCATTCACCAAATCCTCGTTAGTGACCTCTTTACGATCTAGGATTTCATCTAGTTTCTCTTCGATAGTATCAATCGCGGTGAATGAATACATATAGGTGGTTCTTTGCTGACCCAAGCGACGGATTCGATCTCTAGCCTGTTCATTTGATGAAGGATTCCACCACCTATTAATGAATATTGCGTGATTAGCTTCTACAAGCGTTAAGCCCTCTGAAGCAATTTTTGCAGATGCCAATAGCGTTACATTGTTATTCTTGAAATTCTCTATTGCTGAATTCCGCTGAACTAGATTCATTTCACTTGTCAAAAGCTGTGTCGACCCAGGATTATTTTTTTCAAGAATTTCAGATAGAGCAGTGAGGGGTTTTCTCCAGTAAGAAAAAACGACTGCTTTCTCCCCTAAGCCTGAAATATCGTCAAGTAACTCTCTAATGCGATCTAATTTGGTGCTAGTACCAGTGCCTGGGTCAAGATCGCAAATATGACGAAGCTTTCCAAACTTAACTAATGTAGATGTATCTTTATCTGCGAGGACAGCTCGGTAACTTCGCAACTGTTCGGTGGACAACTCTATAAATTCTTGCCTTTCGAGCATGGGCGGAAGCTCTGTTAGAACCTCGCTTTTACGCCGTCTGAGGAGATAGGGCTTGGCTCGCGACTTTAAGATATCTATACCTAATTTGTGGTCAGAGGGAGTAAACATTTTTGGAAGGAGTAGTGAGAACAGGGTGGCAAAATCTTCCGAATCTCTCTCCACTGGGGTTCCTGTAAGGAACCAGACTTTCTGAGGGGATAGATTCCTAAAACTTTGGGATAAGTTGGAAGTTCTATTTCTTAACTTATGTGCCTCATCACAAACAACTAGTTGTGCTTGCTCAATCATATAACTTGAATTAGAACGCAATTGCTCGTAACTAGTAATAATCACTTGAGCTTTGCCGGTACGACTTTTCCAAACTGACTCTGCTGCATTTCCTGAAGGAATCACTGCTGTTGCTGACAAGTATGGTGTCCATTTTTTTATCTCCGCGTACCAAGTAAATACAAGTGAACGTGGACAAATGATTAGAACTCTAGTGATCTCACCTTCCAGTATGGTTTTCGAGATCCCCGCCAAAGCTTGAAAAGTCTTTCCTAGGCCCATGTCATCAGCAAGCATTGCTCGGTTCTGAGGCTGGAGCCAACCCACGCCATAAACCTGGAACGGGAGCAGTGGTAATTCGGGATGATCACCAAAATAACAAGATATTAAATCCTCAAAACTGAAATTCTTGCCTACTACCGAGCCATTGCTAATCTGCGCCTCTAAGCTAGGCAAATTGGTTTGCTGTGGAATCTTAAGTTCTAGCTCACTTCCTCCTGCCAATTGCGCTTCATACTCTGGATAATAATGAAGAATTGACCTGATTGCATGACTAAATCCATCCGAACAAAAATCTTCTCCATCAATCGAGGACAAAATCTTTCCTGATGCATCTGCCTTAAGTATTAAATCCAACAAATCCACGGACTAGGATTTCACAGCAAGATTCTTTAGCGTTTCGCTCCACCAACCATCAACAGCCTTCGGAATATCTTTCTCATCAGGGCCAAAGTCCAAATACTCCCCACATTTCTTCTTGAGCTCAAGAAGTGAATCTGGATCTGGTGTGAACTTTGGATTAAGGAAGGTCGCTAAGAGAGCTACTGAAAGTCGCACAGCGTCATCGCGCTTTTCATTTCGCATAACCCACTTATCCTCTTTCGGAACAATCATCAAATTTCGCCATGGGGCTAGCTCCATATCCCATTTAACTTTCTTAAGCGGCTCTAGGGCTTTCTCGCAATGTTGTAAGGTTGAGGCTCCCGAAATCCCTTCCTGATCGAACAGGGAACGGGCTAACATGGCAAACATTTTTTGTCCGATCGGCCAGAAAAGAATGTGGTCACGATCATCACCTTTATCCTCAGCACCAATGACGCTGTGGTTGCGCATTTTTACAGCTTCAGAACGAAGCTCGGGGACCACGTTTAAGATGGACGTCCAGTACATCGATAATTCTAGATACAACTTGTCAAGTACTTCATCGTCATTTGGTCGATAACGTTTAAATTCCTTAGCCTTGCTTCCAGCATCATCAAAACCGAGATTCTGTCGTTCTTTAGAATCCAGCAGAATTTCATTGACCGCATATAGAACTTCAATTTTGGTGAAATGAACCTGGTTTGCATTCATATTGGCACCCTTAGTTGTATCGACCACTACAGAGTTTTTGTGAGGGCCAACTGACTGAAAAAATTCATGGTCTTCAAATAACTGACGGGTGACGATTGCAAATGAATCGTCTTCATCCATAATGATAGTTGTTGCTAAATCCATAGGTTTCGCGTACCGGTTGAGGTGACCGAATAATCTACGGAAACGTCGGCGGAATTCCTTCGTATCCTCAACTTCACCAGGCACAACCAGAACGACACTTATCTCTTCATTTTCAAATCCAGAAGGACGATTCAGGTAAGAAGGAGAATCGGGTTCGGTTAGCTCTCGAATCGCCTTAAGACGATGCTGGCCGTCCAAAGCAAAATACTTCTCGGTACCATCAAAACGAAGTACACCAAATGCATTCTCAAGTAGCGGACTGCCTTGAAGGAGAGCGAGTGCTGGGTCGTCAGTCATTTTCACCGGGAACCACTTTGGATCACCACCTTCCGCGGCTATGACTACAGAATTAAAAAATCTATCTGGCTGCTTTTGCAGATAAGAAACAATCTCTGTTTTGGCTCGAGACTCATTCAGTTGACGTTGAAGGGTTTCCTCTAGAGCCTTACCTTGCTGGGCAAAATTAACGCTTGTAGCCAGATCCTTCATTGTCATTTTTACAATGTAGTAAGTCCAACGACCCATACTGGCTCGTACGCCTGGAAATAGTTTCATTTATCTTCCCCGCTCCGTTTTTCTTTATTTGGTGCTTCAGGTTTTCCAAGTCGGCCCTGAAGTGGTGCATTAACTCTATTGGCTGTTGGACCAAGCACATCCAATAATAAGCCTTCAATCCTATTCAAATCAATGCTTTCAACTAGGGCGTACCAATAATCTAAGTTACGGAATGTTCTTTTAGCAAGTTCTAGATCTTCAGACGTTGATTTTGCGTGAGTAGCGAATCGAGAGCGTAAAGATCCGCTTTGCCCTGCGTAGAGTACGTTGTAGAAAATTGCTAACGGTTTTGTGGAGTCGGCTTCAGGTGGTACCGGAGGCCTTCCGCAAATCAAATACACACCGCTTTTTTCTGGGATAACAAACGCCTGACTTGGATCCAGAAATACCTTTTTCCATTCTAGCATTTGTAATTCTTTGCCAGCGCGTTCCCAAGGCGCACTGTGCAAATTCCACCCATACCTCATGAGGCACTCTTACGGTGAATAACTTCATACAATGCGGTTCGGGCGTCTCCCAATTTTCGGACCGAAATATACTCGTTAACTATTTGACCGCCACTCTTGCGTATTCTTTCAAGCCCAGAAGAAAAACTCTTCGCGCCGACAATTACATGCATAACTTCATTGGACTTGGTCTCAACTAATATGACGGGTGCATAACCCCGCCAAGTTTGGATTACAAATACCTCGCTCACAATTTTGACATTTACCCAGGTTTCTGAAATTTCTAACCTAACAGTTGATGTCCCAAAGGTAGATAAATCAAAAGTTTTTTTCAACGAGTTTTTTTGATAAGTTCCGTTAAATATTACAAGGCAAGCAACGGCTAAGTTACTTTTTACCATCGACTCATAAATTGACTTGCCGTACACAAGCCTAGCTGACTGGTAGCACAACACTTTCTTTCCCTTGAGGAGCCAAGCACCATTTGCATCAATTACTAGCAGGCCTTGCGGTTCACTTTCGGCTTCGGAGGTGTGCAAATCTCTGACCTTTACGAATTTAAACAAATCTTTACCCTTAATTTCAACAATTGCGTAATTCTTAGCCGCACTCAAGATTGTTAACTCAGAGAAAGGTTCCAAATCAAGTGAAGCATTTAACTTAATCTCTTTGACCACTTCTCCATAATCCAGTCGACTAGAGCGCGCACACACTGCATTGTTGGGAATCATCTTCTTCATCGAAAGCTGCGCCTAAAACTTCAAAAATCGGCAAGTTCTTACGATTTGCTTTCGCTCTCTCTTGAGCAAGTAGGTGCCGCTCCATAATTTCATCTTTTCGAGCTATTAGCTCGTTTAAAGATTCTCCGCCAGACCATGTGTACTGCCTTTCCTTCATGGCAAATTGATCGTAGGAAGCACTACCTTCTTCTCCTGCATCCAAGCGGACTTTGTTTTCGATAGCAACTGCTTTTTTAAACAAGTCAGGATGCTTTTCCGCGAGCCCTACCCATTCAGATTTCCGTTGATAGAAGCAGAAGTAGCATCCAGATCTAGTACGCCAACTGTAATATTCCGGTAGACCAATTCCAGCATTCTCAAGAATCGACAAAACCCCTGCGTGGTCGATTCCATCTTCAATAAACGGGAAGCGTGCTTGTATATTTGGTTTTGTGCTTACGTATCCTTTGCGCCCAGCTTCATCAGCTCTAATCGCCACATAAGAAATAACCTCGTCCTGGCCAACCCACTCTTCAATAGGTTCTATTTTCATTTTCTTTGTACACCAACGCATGTTTGGAGATGGCAATGTCCCTCTATAAAGCTCGAAATAGTGATCAAATCCTTTCTTTGAATTCAATCTTGCGATCGGCTTCCCTAGCGTAACCTCCAATTTGTCTAAATATTGATAAGTTTCAGGAAGTTCGGCCCCAGTATCGCAAAAGAAATATTCCATCTCGGGTACACGTTCACGCATGTATACAGCCATTGCACTCGAGTCTTTCCCACCCGAAATTCCACAAATGTGTCGCACTTTGATCTCGGAATCTTTAGGCATTCTTTTTAACCTTTCCCTTGCCAGTTTCATTTTTGTCGCTTAAAGACTCCTGACTCGTCAACCAAGCCAATAATGCAGATTTTCCGGCGCTAGATGATCCAAACATAGATTCAAGTTGTTCCGTTGCTGACTCCATTACGTTAGAAATTTGAATTTTTTCTTGCTCTGTGATTGAAACAACATCAACTACCTCTGAGCCGTCCGGGTGCGTTAATGTGATACGAATTGCCTCAAATGGTGTCTCGCTCTTAGAAAGTCTGTCGTAGAGCAGAGCTTGGAGACGCTTGAGTGCGCCACCCACTTCATAGATCTTCACCGAAAAGAGGTTAACATCTTCATCGTTCCACGATCTGGCGGGTGACCCATCTAAAGTCACCATGGCTAGGTTCTCTAGCCATTCTTGATTCGACAGCTCGTCTCTCTGAATTGCCACCACAAATGAATGCAAACTTCTATCTAGTACGCGTCCTTCCAAATTTGTTGCCTGGCCCTGAAGCTGCTTTCTCATCAATGCAAGCTCTCCATTCGTTGAAGTCGCCTCCGCAATCGATTTTCTAATTGTTTCCAATAATTGAGGGTAAGCAGATTTCAGTTCACGAAAAAACTTAGCAACAGAAAGAGCTGCTTTTGATGCTTCAAGAGACGTTAATTTAGTTTCCGGGTATATTGGCGCAAAGCCGATAACTTCAGGAATCTGCTCGAAAAGCAGTCTATCTGGCTCTGAAGCCGTCAAGAATGCTTGACGAATTCCTATGGCTTCTCGAGAGAGCACTGCCCTTGTGTTTTTGGTATATGGATTGAGTGCGTATATCTCTCTATAAAGAGCCTTAACAATTTGTATGAATGTATCCTCATTATCCGCATTAGATATTCCGAAAGCATTCACAATTTCACTTAAGTAAAGCGAGCGTGACTTAGATTTAGCAGCGTAATTCCTTAATGTAAAGTTGGAAGGATTTTTCGCTAGGCGTTCAAGTACCGCGTCATCAAAGTCTAATATCAAGGTTCCATGTTCGTAAATTGCTAAGTCATTCTTTCGGCTTGTTATAACGGCGAAACTCAAGAGCGGCAAAACTCCCTCTTTCAAGCCATATGGTGCGCGTGAGAGAAGGGTTTGGATCTCACTTACAGAAACTCTTTCTTTGGTCGCACCATCGACAGAATGATTTAATACGTCCCAAGCTTCTGCCCATAAGGGGTCAGTGGGACGCTTAATCTGCCAACCAGCAGACTTTGTGTATGAGTGGAGGCCAGTCGACCTAAACAATGCTTCATATATAGCTCGGTCGGGGCCAAAACCTGTAATGCCAAACGCCTCTTTACTTGAGGAAGTGCGAATTGAATCCAACAAAGTTCGACGCGCTTTAGCCCCTTGCCCAGTAAGTTCTCGCCTAGCGATCATTTCATTGGAAACTCGAGGAGTCTTTGAATAAACTAAATCAGTTACGACCGATAAGGCGAAGGATAAGCCCTTGGAACTATCGAGTTTCTGCAATTTTGGAGCCACGCAGAACCAATTTGACGAAGAAAGCCAAGCAGTAGAGGTAACCTCCTGCAACTTTTGTTTTACTACAACGTATCTTTCTACTAATTCTTTGCGTGCAACCCAATCTAAACCTTGCTCAGTGGTTTGGTTGAGCACCTGGTGTATTGCGGTGACTTCGAGGGCAATGTCATGGAGCAAATCTAAGTCTCTTGGGATTAAGACAACGATTGGTTTTTCAAAATTCTTAAAGTCAAGTTTCTTTAAATCGCTACTCGCTGAAGTTGAAAAAACTACTACACCATCAATGTGGTCATCTACCTGCGTAACTAAATGAGTGTCTTTGCTGAGATCAGCAAAGACTTGACTAAATACTCGCAACACTCCTTTATCTTGGCTGGCACGAGCAGCAACTACCGGCCCTAAGTCTGAGACATCATTCAATAATTTGTGCAGCGGAGTTTGCGATATCGATTTACGCGCGATTTCGACTGCAGTTCTCAAATCAAAATCAGAACCTTGCCAAATTCTATATTCGTCAGCAAAGGCGCGGTAGACCACGAGGCCTTTTTCTTCAAGCTTCTCAAGAATTTTGATGGACTTTTTCTCAAGCTGAGCAACCGATAATGAAGTGTCAGCAAGAGTTAATTTCAGAACACTTTTTGTCGCCCGAAGCGCCCCACCGCTCGAAATCAAGTTCAAGATACCAATTGACTTTAGTACTTTCATTTCTTCAATTGTTAAGCCCTGTGCATCTCTAATTCGTGTTTCAATCTCGAGCCAACGGCTTGCTGTTGTAGAGGTAGAGAGCAAAGTTGACGCAGACTCTAAGAAATAATCGTAAACGCGATCTAAGCCAACAAATTCCAGCTCGCCTGTTTTACTGAATTCTTTTTCTGCCATGTACGAAGCGACTGAAGATTTTTCCTTCGAAGCCAGGAAGGAAAATAGCGTACGTTCGTTTTGCCCATATCTCGAACATAAAGGTGGTAGAACTGCGAGGGTTAATGGATCAAGTGGAAACGCGCTTGGCGTATCAGGACTCTTTGCAATATCCCCTAAGCCTGACTCATTAATTAGCGACTTATTGGTATCTAACCATTTTTTGTAACGGGTTTCAATTGAGGAATCTTTTTGAGTAAAAACGCTTGCGACCAAACGTCGAGACTGGAGCGCAGACTCAATAAATGGAATATCCTGAAAGCGCCCCTGAATTTTCGCCCATTCTCGCCTCTGACCGACAGTTGTGCCTTGGACATATTCATCAAAAGAAAGGTGTTGAAGAGTCACAATAAAAATTGGAAGGGCCTCTGAACCCTGGCCTAGTTCAGAGAGCGCCTGCAAGATATATGGATCGCCCTTAGCAGGAGAGTCCACATAAGCTTCTAGATTTTTTCCGAACTCGTCGACTACAAATATAATGGGCTTTATAGAGGCTAGTTCCTTTACAAGCGATAAAATAGTGTGCGGCTCAATATCGCCTTCAATATCAAGCGCTTTTATTTTCCTGTGTAGATCCTTATTGGGGCCATTCTTATCTTCTGTTGCCCGCTGAAGGGCACGCAAAAGCGACACAATAATTGGTTCCCTATTTGCTGTGGCTACGGCTTTGTAAAAACCGCTAGAAGAGCCCTTTAGAGTTCTTACGGAATCGACCCAGTACCGGGAAAGCTCGGGATCAAACTCTTTTAAGAGTCCTACTGCATCTTTATATTCCTTAGACGAGCTGGGGCTAACTAAACAGTCTATAAAAACAGCTAGAGAAGATTTGCCTCCTCCATGGGGACCTGTAATTGATATTGAGCGCCCTAGGGAAGAGTCGGCAACTCCATGAGCCAACCTTCTTACAACATCTAGAGCTCTGCCTGTAGGGATGTACCCGGTCAGCGAACCTTTGGAAGTATCTCGTTCCAAATTAATAGAGCTAGTAAAGCGAGATTTGATCTCGATCGCATTTGCTAGTTTCACGAGGCTTTTCCCTTCAAAAACGGTATCTGATCATCTTGTTTTGATGTTGTGGCTTCACGCCCAATAACGGACAGGCGAGCACGTTTCGCCGAAGTTTTTGAGCCTCTAAAAAGTTGACCAAGTACTTTGTGAGCTATGACATGAATGTCCCCATCAATCACAAGTTGTGTGGCCCCAGCGGGAGATGCAATATCAAGTCCATCTATGCTTTGAACACAATTTTCGAGTGCACTATTAATCCTATCTTCACTAACTTTAAATATTCGTCCAGGACTGCCCGAATCACTGGTTAAGCGAGTAGTAGTGATTGTTTTACTATTCGAATCTGTCTTAAGTAAATAATCAAGAGCTGCGTAAACAATTACTTCATCAACAAGAAAGGGTTTCTCTCCGAGGACAAAGCGATGAGTATCCGGACCCGAAGGACTTGGAATAACCAAGCCGAGCTGTCGAAATGGACTGTCCATTAAGTCGTCTATGGTTTGACGACCACGGGCAGCCTTACTTGAATACATGCGAACAAGGCAATCAAAATCTTTTTCAATCGAGGCTGCAACCGGCTTCTTCCATGTGGTGCCGCTAATCTGCTCATCTGCAAATCTTAAAAACTCTGCTCCCGTAAATTCAATTGCCGCATACTCATTAAAAAAAATTCTCCACACTGGCAATATTGACGGTGAAGATAATGATTGCCAGTGCAGAATCCATAAAGTGCTTGGGTTTTCCAAATATGGATCAAACCCGGCTGCAGAATCAAATAGGGCAAGGCCAAGATCAGTTGGTGCAATGTGCGATTCCTTTTTTTTGCCCAGATGAGAAACTTTTTCGACTACCTTGAAAGCTAGTCCCCAAAACTTGATGGCCTCAACCATATTCTTGCCAACACCTAGAAGGACGGTAGAATCCTCTCTATTAAAAATATGTTTATCCTGTTGGACTCCATCAAAGGCCTTCTTAATCCAACCGAAGCGTGGGTGGAAGGTCTGATGGCCCGCAAACACTGACTCACAATCTGCCTGAAGTCCCAAAATCACGCTCCCGATTCGATTAACCTAATGACCTTACTCTAGTGACCGCCGCTGACACATCGTCGATTGAAGCCTCAATCTCTGCTGGAGTCGTGAACCTCCCCAAACTGAAGCGCATAGATTCCTCAGCTTCACGACTGGTCATTCCCATGGCAAGCAGGACATGGGAAGGCTCCTCCATGCCAGCCGAACAAGCGCTAGCTCGGGAAGCGGCAACTTTAGCCATTGAGACCAAGACGGCGTCGGATGATGCATCGTGAAATCTCAGATTTAGAGTATTTTTCAAACAAAAAATTGGGGAGCCAGAGTTAGATGTAAGACTGTCAGGGAATTCCATTAGTAGGGCAGCAAAGAGTCTATCCCGCAGTTTCTCCTGCCTCACCATTTCATTTTGTAAATCATCTAGGGCAAATTTAAGCGCTGTTGCGAGCCCAACAGCTGAAGCTGCATTTAATGTTCCACCCCGGATTCCTCTCTCTTGTCCGCCTCCTGGAGTGATCGTGACCATGCTAGTTTGGAGTTTTCTACTCATCACTAACGCACCCGATCCTTTAGGTCCATAAACTTTATGTCCACTGACCGTAAACATGGCAGAGACATCACGCATAGAAAAAGTCGCATCTTTTCCAAGGGCTTGAGTGGAATCACAAAGAAATGGAACATCAAAATTCCCAGCTAGCTCAGCAACTTTTTCAATAGGTTGGATAATTCCAGTCTCATTGTTCACCGCCATAACTGCAATGAGAGCTACATCCTCCCCGATATTCGCTGAGATAAAATCAAGGTCGACTTGTCCAACTTGAATCGACTCGTTGAGGCCAATCACGGGAATGATGATGAGTTCCTTCTTAGTTATTTTACAGGCGATTTTCGCGGTCGCAAGAACCGCCTCGTGTTCGATCGCACTGACAAGGACTTTAGATCGGCTATCGGGGGCGCCAAGTATCTGCCCCCAGAGCGCAATTGTTAACGCCTCAGTTGATCCAGAAGTAAGAATTACCTCTAATGGACTGACTCCAAGCTCGGTGGCAATCTGTTGGCGGGCATTCTCAAACAAAGCTTCTGCCGCTCTCGCTGAAGCGTGAGTCCCACTTGGATTCCCAAATTGATCCCAAGCTAAAATCATCGCTTCCTTTACTTCAGGGGCCATAGGAGTAGAGGCGTTGTAATCCAGATAAATCATTGACTTACACTATCTTGTATCTCTGACATTAACGCGATCTTCAATTCCTTAGATCAGCTTCCACTTCCCTTCTGACAATAAAAACTGTTCTTTCTTTCCTGCGCTTACTAATTGGTGGTTACGCTGTCTGATTGCAGACTGCAAATGCACCCAAGGCTTTTCGCTTTTTGGTTTTATCAGACCATTCTTTATTGCTTGGTCAGTAATTTCTCGGGCTGATAGGGAGGTGCCGCTTTCTCTTCCCAATATCGCCTCTGCCGCCTCGACTAGCGTCATCATTGCCTCCACGTAAATTCAGTAGAACTAAATAGTAATCCATTCGTTTAGCACAAGTAGTCAACAGAAAACAAGTACTTCTCAGGAGCCGCTGACCTGAGAGCCTCACGCCCTGGCATCGGCATCCTCGACCTCATGCATCGCACTCCAGACCTTCATCAACGGGTGAGAGAAGTCGTAGCCACGAGTGGCTGCCACCTCGGATTTAAAGTTCTTATAGGTGATGTCACTAGCCATATGGGCCACCCACTTGGCAAAGAAATCATGGGTGACAATCACTCGATAGGGGTAGTCGTTCTGAGGGGTTGAGATGATTTCAGTCTTTGCGGATTCTGCAATTGGCCCAAGTGATTCCTTGTCCCGGGCTCGGACCATAAGGTCCTTTCCATTACTGACCGCGCTGACAAATCCTGTGTTGGTAAACAGCCACATAGTTATTCTCCTTCTGATTGTGAAATTGATTGCGCAAATGAAGCCCAGACTTCTGGGGTTCGCGTATCTGGCAGGTATCCCCCAGCTCCACCCATAAGCATGGGCAAGTTGGGATAAGTTCTCCTTAGCATCTTGGC
>JACCDN010836776.1_pt1 | contig 13478 bp, 9 predicted proteins | sample 7441691 | NCBI WGS metagenome assembly JACCDN01 (sample SAMN15323439, study PRJNA562643) | freshwater metagenome | isolation source: river surface water | place: USA:Blue River Watershed | collected 2017-08-16 | reverse complement strand
TTTGCTTATGGCCCTTATCTTCAGCAATACCACACAGTGGTATGCCGATTGGCTCCATGCGCCTTTTGTATGGCATACCGCTTTCTTCGACCTAAAACTCTCTTTGACCTCTTTGGTAAAAGACTTTTTGATGGTTTTTTTCTTTGCGCAGATAGGTATGGAATTGCGACTACAATATGAAGAAGGATTTTTAGCCGATAGACGACAGATCTTATTACCACTCATGGCCGCCCTCGGTGGTATGGTAGTGCCGGCTATTATTTATGGTTTGGTCAATATTCATCATCCTGAAAATGCGATAGGCTTTGCGATTCCTTGTGCCACCGATATTGCCTTTGCGCTTTGTGTATGGAATATCATTAGACACCGTTTGCCCCCTTCACTCAGAGTCTTTTTATTATCCATCGCTATTTTTGATGATCTGGGCGCGATGCTGATGATTGCCATTTTCTATAACAGTCATTTTAATGGTATTTGGTTATTACTGGGATGGGTGGTGGTGGGACTGATTGCTTTTTTAAGTGCCCGCAAAGTCACACACACGTGGATTTATGGGTTGATCGGCGCTTGTCTGTGTTTCTGTTTTCATAAGGCGGGTTTGCATACAACCTTGGCAGGTTTTATCGTGGGTGCCTTATTGCCTTTGAGGGGTTTATTTGGGCAGTCTTATCTGAAAACTTTGATGCATAAACTAGAACCCTGGGTGCAATGGTTGGTGCTACCACTGTTCGCTTTTGTGTCGAGTGGGGTATCTCTGGGTGCCTTGCAGCTTAGCGATTGGCATCATCCGATTTTTTTAGGCGTTTTTCTAGGACTCTTCTTAGGGAAACAACTGGGTATTAGCGGTGTATCTTATGTTATGCTGCGTTTGAAATGGGCCGCCTTACCACTAAAAAGTTCTCTCTCACAAGTATATGCCGTTTCCATTTTTGCAGGCATTGGTTTTACCATGAGTTTATTTATAGGGATGTTGGCTTTTGAGCAAGATCAGCAACAAAATCTGGTTAAAATGGGTGTGATAGCTGGTTCTCTGGCGTGTGTGCTATTGCTGAAGTGCCTCTTAAAACCTAAGGTTTCTTATGCTTCCTATGGGCTAAAAAAACTTTTAGCCTTATTGAAAGGCTTAGGGACATGACATGCTAAGCATAGGGCTCATGAGTGGTACCTCCATGGATGGCATTGATGCGGCACTCCTAGAAACCGATGGTGCCACCAAGATTAAGCTGCTTGGTTCTTGTCATCTCGCCTATGCGCTGCCCTTTATAAGATTGTTAAAAACTGCTGAATGGGCGATTCGACAAGCAAAAGGCGATTTAGTGCAGGCAGCCTCTATTTATGCAGAGACAATCCCAGAATATTTGAAAAATGCTTTGACAATGAGCGATTCAGAAATACAGACTTGTGTACAATCGATGAAAGATTATTTATCGGCTCAAGGCGGCATCGATTTTTGTTTAGAAGCTGTGATACAGCATTCTACAAACTTGCATGCTAGGGCTGTACAGCAGTTGTTAGCGCAGACAGGCTATCGTCCTACCGATATCGAAGTGGTGGGTTACCATGGTCAGGCGATGTATCATCAGCCTTTGCATGGCGTATCCATCATCGTGGGTGATGGTCAGGTGCTAGCGAATCACTTAAAAATAAAAGTCGTAAATGATTTTCGTAGTGCCGATATTGCACTGGGCGGGCAGGGTGCACCTTTTGCACCCCTGTATCATCAAGCTTTGGTCTTGCATGATCAACCGATTCCTGCAGTGGTTGTCAATTGTGGAGGTATTGCCAATGTTACGGTGATTAGCAGTGCAGATCCAAACGATTTAATTGCCCTTGATACCGGTCCTGGGAATGTTTTAATGGATCAATTGGTGCGACAGCGCACAAAAGGTGCGGAAAATATGGATCGAGATGGGCACTATGGTGCAAAGGGTAAGGTTCATCCAGGGGTTTTAAAGGTATTGTATGAAAAAGCGGTGTTGCAAGCCGGGCGCGCTTATTTGCTAAAGCCCCCCCCCAAATCCCTGGACAGTGGCGATCTGCAGTTAATACCCGAATTAGCGGCTTTAAGTTTAATGGACGCTTGTGCAACCTTAGCGCAGTTTACAGCAGAGACCATTGTACAGGGAGTAGAAGCATTAGATAGGAGTATGCCCTCTCATTGGATTTTGGCGGGGGGCGGTTGGAGTAATCCTGTGATTTATAATGCCCTGGCTGCTTGCTTAGCCAGAAAATTAGGTCGTGCTGCAATAATACTGCATGCCGATATGATCAGCTGGCATAGCCAGTCCCTAGAAGCGCAAATGTTTGCTTATTATGCGGTGTGTTGTTTGCAGCAGAAGCCCATCAGTTTTCCGGGTACGACCGGTGTAGCAAAACCCACCTGTGGGGGTGTCTGCCACATGCCCCGATAAACAGTCGACACCAGTCTGTTAGATAAGTTTTTCTGAGTGCACACGAGGGGCGTCGATTCCAGGGATGGTAAATCGTCGAACACAGGGATGTGTGTTCCCGAGTGTTATTCGGAAAAACTTATTTGAGGGCGTGTTAGCATGCATAGTGCGCTTAACAAGACATCCTGTTCTTGCTAAGCGCTAGGGATTTTCTCCCCCTGTGCTTCCATGCGGTTGTACAATCCTTGTGCAAACCCTTCAAGTCCATAGTGAGCAGCATACTTTGTTTAAAGCCGATGGTATAATAGCCAAAGGTTGGTTTTTGTGTAGGCCAAACGCCCATGTATGTTTGTTGCATGACTTTTTAAAGCGCGCGGGGGATTGGTAGGGGATGCAGGTATCTGCTTTTAAACAAAATATCGCCATCGATTTACAAACAGGCTTAATAAAAAATGCCCGTTATGTACCCTCGCCCAATTGTGATGATCGGCCTCTAGAGAGCGCGATCGATTTGTTAGTCATACACAACATCAGCTTGCCACCCGGAGCATTTGGGGGGCCTTATATTGATGCATTGTTTACGAATACGCTTGATCCGACCCTGCATCCTTATTTTGCAGGGATTGCCTCTATCAAAGTTTCTAGTCATTGTTTAATTCGTCGTGATGGGCAATTGGTACAATATGTACCCTTTCATAAGCGTGCTTGGCATGCGGGGGAATCGCGTTTTATGGGACGCGAAAATTGTAACGATTATTCGATTGGGATTGAATTAGAAGGAACCGACACGGTGCCTTATACAGCAGAGCAGTATCACGTATTGTCTGCCTGCATTCTTGCTTTGCATACGGTGTACACCGACTTGTCACCAGAGCGTATTGTAGGGCATAGTACCATTGCGCCTTTACGTAAGACCGATCCAGGGCCTGCTTTTGAATGGGTGACCTTGCAAGGTTTGATAGAAAATTATTCTGAAAATATAGGGTAAAAGAATGAATTATGATGTAGAAAAGGCTAATGATAGCGATCCCAATGAGACCCAGGAGTGGTTAGACGCTTTAGAATCGTTGGTGGAATGTGAAGGGAAAACGCGCGCTACTTTTTTGTTAGAAAAACTCAAACAAAAAGCGCAAACCTTAGGCTGTAGCACCGATCTTTCCTTGCAGACGCCTTACTGTAATACGCTTAGACCTGAACAAGAACCCGTTTTTCCAGGCGATCTAAAAATCGAACAACGTATTCGTGCTTTTGTGCGTTGGAATGCCGCTGCGATGGTGGTGCGTGCAGGCAAACGAGATCCCGATCTGGGTGGCCATATTGGCACTTTTGCTTCGGCGGCTACACTTTATGAAGTGGGCTTTAATCATTTTTGGCGTGCAGCAAACCCTCAGCAGAATGCAGATTTACTTTACATACAGGGACATTCTTCGCCCGGTATTTATGCACGATCCTTTTTAGAGGGCGTGTTATCCGAAGCGCAACTCAATCGTTTTAGACAAGAAGTAGAGGGCCAAGGGCTCTCCTCTTATCCACATCCTTGGTTAATGCCAAACTATTGGCAGTTTCCAACGGTATCCATGGGGCTTGGGCCCATACAGGCTATTTATCAAGCACGGTTTATGCGTTATTTAGAGGCGCGTGGCTTAATCCCTGTGAGCGATAGAAAAGTCTGGTGTTTCTGTGGCGATGGTGAAATGGATGAACCCGAATCCGTCGGTGCTTTATCGATTGCAGCCCGAGAAGGGTTGGATAATCTTATTTTTGTGGTCAATTGCAATCTACAACGCTTAGATGGTCCGGTACGCGGCAATGGTAAAATTATCCAAGAATTGGAATCCATTTTTAAGGGCGCTGCTTGGAATGTCATTAAAGTCATTTGGGGCGATCGCTGGGATCTGTTGTTCCAAGCAGACAAGACAGGCTTGCTGCTTAAACGGATGGAAGAAGCCGTAGATGGCGAATATCAAAATTATAAAGCCCATGGAGGCGCTTATACCCGAGAACATTTTTTTGGAAAATATCCCGAACTACAAGCGCTGGTAAAAGATTGGTCTGATGAAGACATTGCACAGCTTAACCGTGGTGGGCACGATCCCAAAAAAGTGTATGCAGCCTATAAAACAGCCATAGAACACTGCGGTAAACCCACCGTTATTTTAGCAAAAACCGTGAAAGGGTATGGCTTAGGCGATGCGGGTGAGGCTTTAAATATCGCGCATAATGCAAAAAAAATGAATGTCGAGCAGCTGCAGCAATTTAGGGATCGTTTTAATATTCCCATGGATGATGCGTCGATTGCAGAGGTGCCTTTTTATAAACCTGACTCCAATAGTGTGGAAACAAAATATCTGTTGGCCAAACGTAAAGCCTTGGGTGGATCCTTGCCTGCCAGGCGCCTAAACGCCGATGAAAGCTTGAATGTGCCACCGTTGGCTATTTTCGATGCTTTGTTAACCAGTACCGCCGATCGAAAAATTTCTACGACCATGGTGTTCGTGCGTATTTTAGGGGCGCTGTGTAAAGATAAGGCTTTGAGTCCACGTATTGTGCCGATTATTCCCGATGAGGCCAGAACCTTTGGGATGGAAGGTTTATTTCGACAGCTTGGTATTTATGCAGCCCAAGGACAGGCCTATAAGCCTGTCGATGCTGCACAAGTTATGTATTACAAAGAGGCCAAAGATGGACAGATTTTAGAAGAAGGTCTGAATGAGGCCGGGGCTTTTTGTTCGTGGTTATCGGCAGCTACCTCTTATAGTACCCATAATATTACGATGATCCCTTTTTATACTTTCTATTCGATGTTTGGTTTTCAACGCATCGGGGATCTGGCGTGGGCTGCAGCCGATGCACGTGCGCGCGGCTTTTTGATTGGTGCAACGGCCGGTCGTACAACCTTAAATGGTGAAGGTTTACAGCATGAAGATGGTCATAGTCATATTATGGCCAGCACCATTCCTAATTGTGTCTCCTATGATCCGACTTTTTCTTATGAATTAGCCGTGATTATTCATCATGGTTTGCAGCGCATGGTGGGCAATAAAGAAGATATCTATTATTACATTACGGTCATGAACGAAAATTATGTGCATCCCGAAATGCAGAAGGGCACAGAGGCTGGCATTATCAAAGGCATGTATCGTTTGAGTGCAAAACCAAAAACAAAGGCTTTAAAGCATAAAGTACAATTGCTGGGTTCGGGCACCATTCTTTTAGAAGTGATGGCAGCCGCCGAATTATTAGCCCAAGATTTTGGTATTGCAGCAGATGTATGGAGTGTGACCAGTTTTAATGAATGTGGACGTGAAGGTGCAGCGGTTGAGCGCTGGAACCGTTTGCATCCGCTTGAGAAACCAAAAACCGCTTATGTGCATGATTGTTTGGCCTCGACAGAGGGACCCGTGATTGCTGCGACCGATTATATGCGTGCCTATGCCGAGCAGCTTAGAGTGTTGATGCCGCGCAGCTATCACACATTGGGGACCGATGGCTTTGGTCGTAGTGATACACGTAAGCAATTAAGACGCTTTTTTGAAGTCGATCGTTTTTATGTGGTATTAACCGCTTTACAAGCCTTGGCGGACGAGGGCACTATTGATAAAGCAGTCGTTGCTAAAGCGATTAAGCAGTATGATATTCATCCAGATAAGCCGAATCCAACAACGGTTTAATAGATAATTGAAATTAACGAGGGAATGCAAGGTATGTTAAAAGAGATCTTAGTGCCAGATATTGGGGCCTATACGAATGTGAGCGTGATTGAAGTTTTTGTGAAAAGTGGCGATACGATTGCGGTAGATGAAGGACTCATTACCTTAGAAACCGATAAGGCCACTTTAGAAATTCCAGCTCCGATGGCGGGCGTGATAAGGGCCTTGCATCTAAAAGTCGGTGATAAAGTTTCTCAAGGTAGTTCTATTTTAAGTGTAGAACCGGTAGGGGCAGAGAACAGGCCATCTGTAGAAACACCTGCAGAACCTTTGAGCTCCCTCACACGGCGCGACGCGCCACCCAGTGTCGGCGAAGCCGACCACACGCGTCCCGCGAAGCCCGAGAAAGTCAATATTTCAGAGGGAGTTGCTACCGTACATGCAGGTCCTGGTGTTCGACAATTAGCCAGAGAATTGGGCATTGATCTCACGCAGATCCAGGGTACAGGACCCAAAGGTCGTATTGCTAAAGAAGACATAAAAGCGCTTTTAGGTGCTGGTTCAGCTTCAGCAGGCATGAATAGTAGTGGTTCATTGGGTGGATTATCGATAGCACCTTGGCCTACGGTCGATTATGCGGCTTTCGGGCCGATTATGGCGGAACCCTTATCGCGGATCCAACAATTATCGGGTTCCTATTTGCAGCGTAATGCGCTGATGGTGCCACATGTTACACAATTTGATGAAGCCGATATTACGGAGCTAGAAGCTTTTCGCAAAGCACAGCAGCTTGCCGCAGAACGTCAGGGTGTAAAACTGACCTTGATTGTCTTGGTGATGAAAGCCTTGGTCAGTGCCCTAAAAGCGTTCCCCCGTTTTAATGCTTCCTTAGATATGCAGCGTTCCACGCTGATCTTAAAGCAGTATTACCATATGGGTGTAGCAGTCGATACCCCTGCAGGTTTAGTGGTGCCTGTCTTGCGTGATGTGGATCGCAAAGGCCTATTTGAATTAGCTAAGGAATTAGCCGTCTTAAGTCAAAAAGCGCGTGAAGGGCAGTTAAAAGGCCAAGACTTAACGGGCAGTAGTTTTACGATTTCGAGTTTAGGGGGTGTGGGTGGTACGGCCTTTACACCTATTATTAACGTACCTGATGTTGCTATTTTGGGTTTATCCAAAGCACAGATTAAACCGGTCTATAAAGAGGGATCCTTCGAGCCACGATTGTGTCTTCCTTTATCGTTATCTTACGATCATCGGGTGATTGATGGTGCAATGGCTGCACGTTTTACAACGTTCTTAAGCGCGTACTTAGCCGATCTGAAACGTTGTTTATTATAAAGTTTTAGGAGTCATACCATGTCAGATAATCAAAAAATACTACAAACCGATGTTGTCATATTGGGTGCAGGTCCGGGTGGTTATACCGCCGCTTTTCGTGCAGCCGATCTGGGGCAGTCCTGTGTTTTAGTGGAACGTTATGCTTCCTTAGGGGGTGTTTGTTTGAATGTGGGTTGTATTCCTTCTAAAGCCTTGTTACATGCTGCCAAGGTGATAGACGAAGCGGCGGGTTTTAAAGATTCAGGTATTACTTTTTCAAAACCTACCATTGATCTACCGAAGCTGCTGGCTTGGAAGGAAAGCATTGTCACGCGTTTAAAGACGGGCATTAAAGGGTTGGCAAAAAAGCGAAAAGTGACCGTGATACAAGGGGAGGCTTCCTTTGAGGGGCCCGATCGTTTGTCTGTAAAAACAGCTGAAGGTCAAACAGTGATTGTGTTTAAGCATGCGGTGATTGCCGTGGGATCGGAGCCTGTTCAATTGCCCTTCTTACCCAAGGATCCGCGCGTGATGGATTCTACCGGTGCTTTAGCTTTGGCCGATATTCCTGCGCGTTTATTGATCATTGGTGGTGGTATTATTGGCTTAGAAATGGCGACGATCTATCATGCTTTGGGATCAAAAATAACCATTGTCGAATTAACAGAAGCTTTAATGATGGGTGCTGATCCCGATATTGTGGCGCCCCTGCATAAGCGTCTGCAAAAACAGTATGAAGCTATTTTTCTCAAAACAGGGGTTAAAGAAGTCGTAGCAAAGGCGGATGGTTTATGGGTACATTTTGAAGGTGCACAAGCGCCCAAAGATCCCCAATGTTTTGATCGAATCTTATGCGCCGTGGGGCGCAAGTCCAATGGTGCTTTGATCCAGGCCCAGAAGGCAGGTGTTCAAGTGGATGAACGTGGTTTTATTGCTGTCGATAAGCAACAACGTACCAATGTACCGCATATTTTCGCAGTGGGAGACGTAGTAGGGAATCCTATGTTAGCCCATAAGTCGGTGGCCCAGGCTAAAGTTGCAGCCGAAGTGATTGCAGGACAGAAGCATTATTTTGAACCCAAAGGTATTCCTTCGGTGGCCTATACCGATCCTGAAGTCGCTTGGTTTGGTTTAAGCGAGGCGGAAGCAAAGGCGCAGGGTATTCTGTATGCCAAGAGCGTATTCCCTTGGGCAGCCAGTGGTCGTTCTTTAAGTTTGGGTCGGGACGAAGGTCTCACAAAACTCATTAGCGATAAGCAGAGTGGCCGAATCTTAGGTGCAGCCCTTGTGGGACCCCAAGCGGGGGATCTGATTGCTGAAATCGCCTTAGCCATCGAGATGGGTTGTGAAGTACAAGATTTGGCTTTAACGATTCACCCACATCCAACCTTATCGGAGACTTTGGCACTGGCTGCGGAGATGATAGAAGGGACCATTACCGATCTATAAGCACGATGCTTGTCTATAAGCGTTGTTCTGTTCATCATCCCCGCAAAAGCGGGGATCCAGTTTGAAAAAAGCATCCGCCTAGTGGTACGATGAGCTATCTGTTTAAATTTTAGCTATGATAAAATTCGGCTGTATGGAAACACAGGATAAGTTAAAAATCTACGCGTTTTCTAAACTTTCCAAGCGCAGGCTTGTAGAGGTGAGGCGTTTTTTATCTCGGTGCGAGAAGTTTGATCATCATGCTGCGCGTTTTTATTGGGATAACATTCAAGATCGTAAAAATCGTGGGGTGAATGAGGTTCTCTGTTACGCGAATGATAAGACTTTGGTGGCTTATATGGCTTTATACCATTTCGAGGAAAACGAAGCAGAAGTCACCTTAATGGTCGATCCCAATTATCGTAGTCCGCTCTTTTACAGTTTACTGTGGGAACAACTCAAGCAGTCTATAGCGCATTTTTCCATTAACCTTAGCCACTATGTTTTTACCTGCAATCAACAATTTCATTCCCTAAAAGATTATGTGCGGCGTTTGGGTGCAGAGTGTTCTGAGTGGACCTATCAGTTATCTATTACGCCTGCGCTTTATGCGAAGCGCAAGGCCCATGCGAATCCACTGGTACAAGATGTTCTATGGCGCCAAGCAACCTTGTCCGATATTGCTTTGATTGCAGCCATTGAGAAAGACAATTTTAATCTGCAAGCCTTGGCGTATGAGACGCATGTTCAAAATACTTTAGAACATCCTCATAAGACTATTTGGATGGCCTCTATCAATGATAAGGTGGTTGCTAAAATACATGTTGATACAGAGGATCCAAAAAAGACCGTATTATACGATTTCTGTATACCCTTAGAAGCACATGATAAAGGTTATGAGGGTATCCTGGTGCAATCTATCGCAGGTCTTCTATTCGAGCAATCTTCCAAAAAGATCCTGGTGGATGTGACCGATGAATATGATTTGCATTGGTACAAGCGCTTAGGTTTTAAGTGTGTAGGGGTGTATGAACATTGGCGTTTACGTTCTTATGTTAGTCCCATTAAGGAACGTGTCAAACAATTAGACTCTATGCTTTTAAACTTCAATTGCTATCAGATGCAAGATCAAGCATCCATGATCCTACAAAAACATTAAAATAATAAGGAGAACGGCATGCAGCACGTAGGTGGGTATGTGCCACAGGATGCACAAACCATTATAGCCTTTATTGCTTATTTAACGGTTGTCATGTTGGTGGGTGTTATTGCTTTTATCGCCACACGTAATCTATCCGATTATGTATTAGGTGGTCGCCGTTTAGGGGGTGCTGTGGCAGCGCTGAGTGCGGGCGCTTCCGACATGAGCGCATGGTTACTCATGGCCTTACCGGGCTTGGTCTATACCGCGGGCTTGAGTCAGATCTGGTTATCCTTAGGTTTAATGGTGGGCGCTTATGGCAGTTGGCATTTGGTGGCCAAACGTTTGCGGATCTATTCCGAGATGGCCAATGATTCCCTCACGCTACCGGCTTACTTAGATAATCGTTTTAACGATCAATCGGGTATTATTAGAATGGTTGCCGCTTTTGCAACCGTTCTGTTTTTTATATTTTATATTGCTTCAGGGTTATACGCAGGTGCTGTGCTTTTAGGTTTAACCTTTGGTTTAGACTATACCCAAGCGCTATGGTTGGGTGCAGCCATTATTATGCTTTATACCTGTGTGGGTGGTTTTTTAGCGGTAAGCTGGACAGACTTTTTCCAAGGTAATTTAATGCTTTGCTGTTTGTTGTGGGTACCTTTTATCGTGGTGGAACAAGCAGGTGGGTGGGCAGCAGGCTTTCATCATTTATTAATCGCAAAGCCTGATTATTTAAACTATAGCCAGAACTTATCCATAGGCAGTCTTTTAAACCAATTGTCTTGGGGGTTGGGTTATTTTGGCATGCCGCACATTTTGGTACGCTTTATGGCGGTGAAGCATGTGCGTGAAATTCGACTGGCGCGCCGAGTGTGTATTAGTTGGATGGGATTATCATTAATAGGTGCTGTATTAGTGGGTATGGCAGGTGCTATACACTTTAGTACAATACTTTCTGATCCTGAAACCGTGTTTATGGCTTTGTCTAGACAGGCTTTTTCTCCCTGGGTCATGGGGGTTATTCTGGCGGCAATTCTTTCTTCGAGTATGTGTTCCATCGATTCGCAGATGTTAGCAGCCTCGAGTGCTTTAACCGAAGATATTTATAGAGCCTTATTTAGAAAGCGTGCCACACAAAAAGAATTGGTATGGATGGGGCGCATAACAGTCTTTTTTATTGCGGGGGCGGCTCTTTATATTGCCAGAGTGCCCACACAAGGCATTATGGGTTTGGTAGCGTTTGCTTGGGCCGGTTTAGGTTCAACCTTTAGTGCAGCGGTAGTACTGTCGTTGTATTGGTCTCGTACCACCCGCAACGGTGTGGTGATCGGTATGGTGCTCGGTTTCACAACAGCGATTGTATGGCGCTGGTGTGGTTTAAGCCAAGTACTGTACGAGATCCTACCTGCAACCTTTGTATCTTTTGTGGGCGTTATTGCAGGTAGTCTTTTAGACAAACCACCCGCTAAAGCGATTCTCGATGCGCATCAGCGTTATCGAGAGGCGTTATCCGTATAACGCTGGCAGTATCGGTTGCTTTGCAAAACGTCCCCTTTCTAAAAGGGGGCCAGCTGAAAGCCGGGGGGATTTCAGCTATTTAGCGTGTTCTGGAAAATTGCTTTCCAGCGTCTTTCGAGCTTCTTCGGCCAACTTTGGCATCCCCAATTTTTCATAACACTGCACCATCGTGGCGAGTGCAAGAGGCACAGCAGGGGTTTTTTCAAAATGTTGAATAATATAAGTGGCGCGATTGATAGCCGATAGGTAAGCTCCGCGTTTCACATAATAGTCCATGACCTGTCGTTCGTGATTAGCCAGCATGTTTCTTAAGAACACCATGCGCTTTTTAGCATCTGCGGCGTATTCGCTTTTAGGGAAACGTTCCAGCAATTGTTTAAAGGTATCGAAGGATTCTTGTAAGGCTGAAGGATCGCGTGCACTGCGATCTAAAGGCAAATAACGAAAGGTAAAACTATAGTTTTGCTCGAAACGGGTAAGCCCTTTCAGATAATAAGCATAATCCACCCGTGGATGATGGGGGTTCATGCGGATAAAGCGATTGGCCGCCGATAAAGCCAAGGCAGGCTCATTGTTTTTATGGTAAGCATAAATCAGATCAAGCTGCGCTTTATCGGAATACTCGCTATAGGGGTAGCGTGCTTCTAGCGCTTCTAAATCTTTGCTGCTTTTTTGGTAATTTTCTTTGGCGAGATTCTTTTGCGCGTCGGCATAAATTTGTTCAGCCGATAAACCCTTATAAAGATCTTTGTTGCTATTGCAGCCCCAGAGCATTAAGAGTGCCAGGGGAAGAAGAATACTGCGTGATAGGGTTGATAGACTTAGCATTAGGGGCAGAACCTGTTTTTTTAAAACCAAGGGACAAGTCTACCCCAGCCTTAGGTTCGCTGCAATCCATCATGTTATTATTTTGAATGCCAACCAACTCTATTATTTTTTAGGATATCCTAAAGTATTGAGGGTCTTTACTGTGCTAAAATCTGCGGCATGTTAAACATGACCTTAAAAGTTCTTAAAGTATTGGCCTGTATAATACCCCTTATTTTGGTTATGCTCTTGTTGCATACCCTTTACTTTTTAGATCATTCCTTGCAGCCGATCGCTGCGCGCAGCCAAGCACAGGAATCCTTTAATGTGCATTTAATATCCTATGCGGATGGGCCGGAAGTTTTTAAGCAAAATCAAAACATCTTGGCGATGTCTGCCATTAATCGTGGGGTGGACTTTATTTATAATTATCGTCGGCACAATATTGATGCTGACTTTATTCGTCATAATCCCATTTTGAATGAGCGAAGCGGTGCAGGCTTTTGGTTATGGAAGCCCTATCTTATCTTGGAGACCTTAAAGAAAATACCCGAAGGAGATATTCTGATTTACGCTGATACGGGGTTATTGATTCGCCAAGATATTCGAGATTTTTTTACACGGGCATTAGGAGACAAAGATATATTATTATTTGCTTGTGATCCCAAAGACTATGGATTCGTAGGAACAATTGCCAGCGGGGATGTGTTTGAGGCCCTGCATTGTCATGAAGAACGTTGTCGTTATGGGCATCATTTATGGGCTGGTCTTTTGGTATTGCGCAATTCACTACACAGTCGCACTTTTATTCAGGAATGGCTTCGCGTGTGCCAAAAAACAGAGTTGTTAAAAACAGGTCGCACGCACAATGCACCTTCTTTTCCGGAATTTAGCCATTATCAACATGATCAAAGTTTATTAAGTGTATTGGCAACCAGAGAGGCAGAGGCTATTCATTTTATGCGCATGGACCCTGCGTTTTTTAAATATATCAACATGCATCGTCGCAAGGATAATCGTCATTCTTTGATAGGCTGCCTCTCTGTGCAGTATCGTGGTATTGTTCGCCAATGGCTCGATGCTGAAATCACGCATAGCCTTCAAAATTATTTGGTAAAAATATTGGATAAAGGCAAGAAAATACCTCAGGTTATTAAATGAAAATATTAAAAATGTTAGTGTTTGGCCTGCCTTCCCTGTTGGTGATACTTTGGCAAAGAT
>JACCDN010315319.1_pt1 | contig 13479 bp, 14 predicted proteins | sample 7441691 | NCBI WGS metagenome assembly JACCDN01 (sample SAMN15323439, study PRJNA562643) | freshwater metagenome | isolation source: river surface water | place: USA:Blue River Watershed | collected 2017-08-16 | reverse complement strand
CCTTTCATAAAATAAGACAAAACCATAACTAAAAGGGCGGTAACCAATATTCTAATAAATAACTTCATAATTCATTTAATTTAAATAAGACAAACTCAATTGATAAAATAACGCGGGATTTTCGGCATGAAGCCAATGTCCCGCATTTGGAATAGTTTCGACACTAGCGTTTGGAAATTGCTCCTTAATAGCCGCTATATCTTCATCCAAAATATAATTCGAATTACCGCCACGAATAAAAAGTGTTGGTTTTTCAAAACGCAACTCTGCTGGCAGCGGCACTCCAATTTCAGTGATTTTTTTATTAAAAACCGCCAAATTAAATCGGAACGCTAATTGACCTGGTTCTTGCCAATATAAATTTTTCAATAAAAATTGTCGCGTTCCAAAATCCGGAATATAATTTGAAAGTGTCGCTTCGACTTCATTACGACTTGGTTTTTGAGAAAAATCAACCGCATTCAATCCTGCCAAAATATCTTGGTGATGGGGCGCATAATATTTAGGCCCAATATCAGCCACAATTAATTTTTCGACCAAATTAGGATAACGCGTCGCTAAAAGCATCGCTGTTTTTCCACCCATAGAATGACCAATCACATTGATTTTTTCCAAATGATGTTCTTCACAATACTGCACAATATCTTGCACCATCAGTTCATAACTAAATTCTTCCGACTGAAAGCTTCTTCCATGATTGCGTAAATCCAAAATATGGACTTCAAAACCTTCGGAAGCAAATTGTACCCCTAATGTTTTCCAATTATCAGACATTCCTAAGAATCCGTGAAGAATCAAAAGAGGTTTACCTGAACCTTCTATTTTTGAATATAACATTTTTGATGTTTTTAAAAATTATTGCACAAAGAATTCTAAAAATTTAAACTTTGAGTTTCTCTGTGAAATCTTAGCGCATCTTTGTGGTTCGAATCTATGACACGAAGATTATTTCAGTTTGTTCAAATACATATTAACGACATTGTCCAAACCTAGATACAAAGCTTCGGAAATTAGCGCGTGACCGATGGAAACCTCTAATAAACCTGGAATATTTTGTTTGAAAAATTGAATATTATCCAAACTCAAATCGTGACCTGCATTGATTCCTAACCCCAATTCATTAGCCAAAACTGCCGAAGCCACATACGGCTCAATTCCTTTTTCATTTCCTAAATCGTATTGGTATGCAAAGGCTTCTGTATACAACTCAATTCGGTCGGCACCTGTTTTTTTTGCTCCTTCAATCATTTCTAGAACGGGATCCACAAAAATAGAAGTTCGAATACCATTGCGTTGAAATTCTTGAATAATCTCAGTCAAATACGCTTGATTTTTTACCGTATCCCATCCTGCTGAAGAGGTTATTGCACCAATAGCATCGGGAACTAAAGTTACTTGGTCTGGTTTGCATTCTAAAACCAAATCAATAAAATTATGTTGCGGATTTCCTTCTATATTGTACTCGGTATACACAATCGATTTCAAATCACGCGCATCTTGATAGCGAATATGACGCTCATCTGGACGTGGATGAATAGTGATGCCTTGTGCACCAAATTTTTGAATATCAGTAGCGACTTTCAGCAAATCAGGCACATTTCCGCCACGAGCATTTCGTAAAGTAGCTATTTTGTTGATATTTACACTTAACTTTGTCATACAACTAGGATTGGTTTTAAAAAACTATTTTGCGGATACAAAAATACAAAGTAAAAGGTAGGAGTTTCTGTCTTTTTTTGATTATTTTGCATACTTATTGAGGATTGATTTTTATGACAGCAATTACAGACTACATCAATAACGACTTTAGAGCCATTGACAGCCAAGAAACTGTTCTTGCTGCACAAGACTTTTTTATGGATGCACCTTTTTCTCATTTTCCAGTTTTGGAAGAGGGAATTTACATTGGAAGTATTGTAGCTGATGATTTAGAAACTTTTGATACCGACAAAAAAGTAGGCGATTACAAATACACTTTGGAACCCTTTTTTGTGAGACCCAATATGATTTGGTTAGATGTTTTGGAAGTTTTTGGTAAAAATCATACCGACATTGTTCCTGTTTTGGATGAAAATAATCATTATGTGGGCTACTATGAGTTAGTTGACATTATGCGATTTTTTCACGAAACGCCTTTCATTAAAGAAGCTGGAGGCATCATCATTGTAAAAAAAGCCTTGATTGACTACTCTATGAGTCAAATTACTCAGATTGTAGAAAGTAATAATGGAAAATTATTAGGACTTTTTGTTTCTGATTCAGATACCGAAACCATCGAAATTACCATCAAAGTGACACTAGGCGTTATGAATGACATTATTCAAACCTTCAGACGCTATAATTATGAAATTATATCAGAACATAACGAAGACAATTACATCAATAATCTAAAAGAACGTTCTGATTATTTGGACAAATACCTAAACATTTAACTTCGCGTTACACCAATAGCAAATGAAAATAGCCATCTACGGACAATATTACCTCAATAGTACAGAACCAATTATTAAAGACATTTTTGTTTTTTTTAAAAAGAACAATGTTGAGCTAATTATCGAATCGGCATTTCTTGAAATGTTGTACGAAAAAGACATTATCCACGAAACCTACCAAACCTTCTCATCTCATACCGAATTAGACACTAGTTTTGATCTATTAATCAGTATTGGTGGAGACGGAACCATTTTGAGAGCCGCTACTTTGGTGCGTAATTCTGAAGTTCCTATTTTAGGCATCAATGCAGGTCGATTAGGCTTCTTGGCTACGGTTCAAAAGGAAAATATTGATTCGTTCTTACAATTTGTAATCGATAAAAAATACAGCATTTCTAAACGAACATTACTTGGCTTAGATTGTTCACCTGAAAATGAAGCTATTAAAGAAATTAACTTTGCTATGAATGAGATCACCGTAAGTAGAAAAGACACTACCTCGATGATTACCATAGAAACGTATTTGAACGATGAGTTTCTCAATTCGTATTGGGCAGACGGCTTAATTATCTCCACTCCAACGGGATCTACAGGATACTCTATGAGTTGCGGAGGTCCTATTTTAACTCCAGAGGTAAAAAGCCTAGTAATCACTCCTATTGCACCTCATAATTTAAATGCCAGACCGCTTGTTATTCCAGACGACACTGAGATCAAACTTCGTGTAACAGGTCGAGAAGATCAATATTTAGTTTCGCTTGACTCCCGGGTAACTACTGTGAAGAACGAATCGGTTTTAATTATCAAAAAAAATCCTTTCGAAATTAATATGATCGAAATCCCAGAAGAAACCTTCTTAAAAACCTTGCGCAACAAATTACTTTGGGGAGAAGACAAAAGAAATTAAATGCGCCGCATACGATTCTAGTGTTTTTTATCGTTTAGATTGTTCTTTTCTGAATTAGAAATCAACATACTGATTATCAAAATTAGAGAGAGAACACATTTACAATAACTAGCATTGATTCGGATTCATAATTCTTATATTTGCGCACATTTTATTATTTAGATGAATAAAGTCATTCTTGTATTAATTAGTCTCTTTTGCTTTACAACCACCCAAGCTCAAATTAACGAGTTAGGTGTTTTTGTTGGCGGAAGTAACTTTATTGGAGATGTTGGCTCGACAACGTACATTAACCCCAATAGTTCTGCGTTTGGTTTGCTTTATAAATGGAACAAAACACCACGTCACTCTTGGCGATTTTCGTACATACAATCCAAGTTAGAATCTAAGGATGTTAACTCAGATGAGATAAGAAGAACAACTAGAGGGCTTTCCTTTCAAAACACTATAAAAGAACTTTCAGGAGGTATTGAATTTAATTTTTTTGATTTTAACATCTACAATCCTTTGGAAAGAAAAATCACTCCCTATGTCTTTACAGGGCTAAGTCTAAGCTTTTATGATAGTTTATTTTACAAATACGGACAGGCAGAATTTGACTCAAAACAAAAAACTCTTGCATTACCGATAATTTTAGGTGTAAAATCCAATTTAACTTCTAATTTTGTGCTTGGTTTGGAAATAGGAGCTAGACACACATTTGCAGATGACATTGACGGAAGTTCTCCCAGAAATGAAAATTGGCAACCAATTCAGTTTGGCAATCAAAATAATAACGATTGGTACGTGTTTTCAGGCATAACCTTAACCTATACCTTTGGTAATAAACCTTGCTTTTGCGCAGAATAAAATGGATTTAATTAATAGTATCGACAAAAATAAACTCCCTAAACACCTCGCCATTATTATGGACGGGAATGGCCGTTGGGCTAAACAACGAGGGCTTTTACGCGCGTTGGGACATGAAAGTGGGACTAAATCTGTAAAAAAAATCATTGAAGCTTGTGCTAAATTAGGAATAGAAAACTTGACTTTATATGCCTTTTCTACTGAAAATTGGAACCGACCAAAACTAGAAGTCGAAGCTTTAATGAGAGTTTTAGTGAATTCACTAAAAAAAGAATTACCTACATTAGACCGCAACAATATAAAGATGAATGCGATTGGTAATTTAGACAAATTACCAGCAACAGCACAAAAAGAACTTCAAGAAGTAATCAACAAAACAAAAGACAATACTCACTTAACCTTAACACTTGCTTTAAGCTATGGTTCTAGGGAAGAAATTGTAAGTGCAGTCAAAAAAATTAGTGATAAAGTTAAAAATAATATAATTTCAATCGACAGTATTGACGATTCCATTATAAATGAGCATCTTTACACGCAAAATTTACCAGAGGTAGATTTATTAATACGAACTAGTGGAGAACATAGAATAAGTAATTTTTTGCTATGGCAAATAGCCTACGCAGAGTTATATTTTACAGATATCTTGTGGCCTGACTTTAAAGAAAAAGATTTATATGAGGCTATCCTTAGTTATCAAAAAAGAGAACGTAGATTTGGAAAAACAAGCGAACAAATTAAATAATTTTTTAGTGTTACAAAAAAGCATCAAAATAGCCCTTTGCCTACTTATTTTTGGAAGTGTATTCCAAGCAAAAGCACAAGATAGAGTACCTTTTGACCAAGGAAAAAAATACATTTTAGCCGACGTAAACGTGGTGGGTAAAATAACTTTTAACACTCAAACTGTAGTTGCTTTTACAGGACTAGAAAAAGGAAAAGAAATCAGTATTCCCGGAGAAGAAATCAGTAGTGCAATTAAGAAATTAGGGAAATTAGGATTGTTTAACGAAATTTCTTTTTACGTCAATAAAATACAAAATGACAGTATTTATCTTGATTTAAACTTGGAAGAATTGCCTAAACTAAACAAAATACGTTTTGTAGGAATTAAAAAAAATAAAACAGAAGGTTTAATAAAAGACAATGGACTAACTGAAAACAAAGTTGTAAACGAAAACTTAATTACAACCACTAAAAATTACATTGAAAATAAATACAAAAAAGACGGATTTTACAACACCAAAGTAAATATCAATACAGTTAGTGATACTACTACAATCAATCAGGTAAATATGCTCGTAAGCATTGATAAAGGTACCAAAGTTAAAATTGACGAAATCGATTTTATTGGAAACACTAAGATGTCTGACAAATCATTACGAAAAGCAATGAAAGACACCAAACAAAGAAAAATTACACGTCTTTTCAAAGCTTCTAAATTCATCAAAGATAAATACAAATCTGACTTAGAAAAAGTAATTGATGCCTACAAAGAAAAAGGATTTAGAGATGCCCGAATTGTTTCTGATACCGTTTCTTATAGCAAAGAAAAAAACACCTTAGCTGTCAAAGTTAAAGTTGAAGAAGGTAATAAATATTATTTTGGAAATATCAAATTCTTAGGAAATACGGTGTATTCTGACCAAGGTTTAAGTAGAATCTTAGGATTAAAAAAAGGAGATGTCTACAATGGGGTTCTATTGGAAAAAAGAATTGCCGATAAATCAAAACCAGACGGAGAAGACATTACTAATCTATACCAAAACAACGGATACTTATTTTCAAACATTAATGCAGTTGAAGTAAAAACAGCAAATGACACTATCGATTTTGAAGTTCGTGTTACCGAAGGACCAATTGCTTATTTCAATAAAATAACAGTTGTTGGGAATGACAAAACAAATGACCAAGTTATATATCGTGAATTACGCACAAAACCAGGAGAAAAATACAGCAAAGAAGAATTAGTTAGAACTATTCGTGAAATTGGACAACTTGGATTTTTTGACCCAGAGACGATTGATCCAAAATTCAAAAATGTAGATTCAGGCGCAGGAACAGTAGATATCGAATACCATTTAGCTGAAAAAGGAGCCAGTCAAATTGAACTTCAAGGAGGTTATGGAGGCGGAGGATTCATTGGAACTTTAGGACTTTCATTCAACAACTTCTCAGCAAGAAATATATTTAAAAAAGATTCATACAAACCGCTTCCTATGGGAGATGGTCAAAAAGTATCTTTGAGATTACAAGCTAGTACTTACTTCAAAACATATAGTGCTTCATTTTCAGAGCCATGGTTTGGCGGTAAAAAACCGGTACAATTCAGCACTTCCTTATCGTATAGTCAACAATACTTGAACAACTACATCACATACAAAGTAGATAAAACTAAGAGTTTTAGTATTTTAACATTATCTGTGGGTATTGCCAAGCGATTAACTGTGCCAGATGATTTCTTTGTTCTATCTCAATCATTAAGTTACCAACATTACGACTTAAACAATTACAATACCGGATTATTTACTTTTGGCAATGGTACTTCAAGAAACCTAGCTTACACTATCGGAATAACGCGAAGCAACAAAGGGGTTAACCCAATTTTTCCAACTTACGGATCAGAATTTAGTATTTCGGCAAAATTAACACCTCCATATTCTTTGTTTAGCAAAACCAATTATGAAACTTTAGGGGATCAAGAAGCCTATAAATACAAATATACAGGCACGACCTATACAGGTAGTAATGGAATACAAGTTAACGAAGGTGATTTACTAGAAGCCGTTCCAACTTCATCTAACCCATATCCAAATAGTGTAGCCAACTATCAAGATGCAGCGGCAGACCCTTCTAAAGTAGACCAGAAAAAATTCAATTGGTTAGAGTATTACAAAATAAAATTCAAAGCAGATTGGTATACCAAAATATATGGTAAATTAGTTTTACGTAGTTTATCTGAATTTGGATTTATGGGAGCTTATAACCAAAACCGCGGTGCGATTCCTTTCGAAAGATTCTACTTAGGCGGCGATGGAATGGCGATGTATGCAATGGACGGTAGAGAAACTATCCAATTAAGAGGATATCCTAATAATTCGTTAACACCTATCAATAGTGCTGGAGAACAATTAGGAGCTACTATCTATAATAAATTTTCGTTAGAAATGCGTTATCCTATCACCCTTAAAGCTTCAGCCTCTATTTATGCTTTAGCCTTCTTGGAAGCAGGTTCTTCGTTTGATAAATTCAAGAATTATAATCCATTTGCTTTAAACCGTTCAGCAGGAATTGGGCTACGAGTTTTCATGCCTGCATTTGGATTACTAGGTATCGATTTTGCTAAAGGATTTGACGCTTTACCAGGACAAACAACACCAAATGGTTGGGAAACCCATTTTATCATTGGACAACAGTTCTAAAAATTTGTTTCATTTTCCAAAACAACAAAAGTTATGAGAAAACAATTTTTATTTCTACTTTTAACCCTTATTGGAATAAGTACAGTTCAAGGGCAAACAAAAAGCACCAAAATTGGGTATATCGATATGGAATACATTTTACAAAATGTATCCAATTATACTGAGGCTCAAAATCAATTAGAGCAAAAAGCTCAAAAATGGAAACAAGAAATTGAAACAAAGAAAAATGAAATACAAAAACTTGTTGAAGCATTAAAAATCGAAAAACCACTTTTAACAAAAGAACTAATTGAAGAACGAGAAACTGAAATTAAATTCTTGGAAAAAGAAGTTTTAGAGTACCAACAAAAAAGATTTGGCGCCAATGGGGATTTAATGCAACAAAAATTAGTTTTAGCAAAACCCGTTCAAGATCAAGTTTTCACAACAGTACAAGATATCGCCGAAGCAAAACAATATGATTTCATATTTGACAAGTCATCTGATTTAACAATGCTTTTTGCAGCGAAACGATTTGATATCAGCGATCAAGTATTACGCGTATTGAATAGAACCGAAAAAAGAGAACAGCTTTCTAAAAAACAACAAAAAGAGCTAGAAGAAAAAGAGAAAAAAGAAGATGCACTTGATGAAAATCCGGGTTTAAAGGACAGACAAAAAGCATTGGACGAGAAAAAAGAAGCTCGTGAAAAAATAATAGCAGAACGAAAACTGCAACAAGAAACAAAGAAAAAAGAATTTGAAGAACGAAGAAAAAAATTAGCGGAAGAAAAAGAAGCTAAAAAAAATAATGCTCCTAGTTTTACTACTGCTGAAGCAAAATCGGATGTAGCTAAAATTGCTCAAGAGAAATCAGAAGCGGCAGAATTAGCACGAAAAAAACAAGCCGAGGAAAAAGTAAAAATCCTTGAAGAACGTAAAAAAGTTATTGAAGAAAATAAAAAGGCTTTAGAAGAGAAAAGAAAAAAAGCAATCGAAGAAAGGGAAGCTAAAAAAAATGGCACGATTTCTGAAAAAGTTACAACAAATAATAAAGTAGTTGATTCTACAAAAATTAAAATTGAAGCAGCTAAGCAAAAACAAGCATTAGAAAAACAAAAAGCGTTAGACGATCGTAAAAAAATTATTGAAGCCAATAAAAAAGCATTAGAAGAAAAACGAAACAAAATTATAGAAGAAAGAGCAGCTGCAAAAAAAGCAGCTGAAGAAAAATTAAAAGCAAATACAAACAAAAATTAATTATTAAATACCTTAAAACAATGAAACAAATCAAGACTTTATTAATCGCTGCAATACTAATCTTAGGAGCAAGTCAAACTATTTCAGCACAAGCAAAAACAGCTCACGTAGATGTAAATGATATTATGGCCAAAATGCCTGCTATGTTGGATGCTCAAAAACAATTAGAAAAATTGAGCGCAACCTACGATGCTGAATACAAAAAAATGGTTGAAGAATACCAAGGAAAGTTAAAAAAATACGAGGCAGAAGCAGCTACTGTAACTGAAGCTATAAACGGTGAGCGTTCTAAAGAAGTGCAAGACATGCAAAAAAGAATTGTAGATTATAGAGATAACGCTCAAAAAGAATTACAACAAAAAGAATCAGATATCGTAAAACCATTAATGGAAAAAGTAAGAGCTTCTATCCAAAAAGTTGGAAAAGCAAAAGGTTTCCAATACGTATTAGACGGTTCTTCTCTTTTATTAGCTGATGGTCCAAATTTGACTGCTGATGTAAAAAAAGATTTAGGTTTCTAAAATAACCCAAATAAAAACACAAAAACTGCTCACCTAAATTTTAGGAACGAGCAGTTTTTTTTTGATCCAATATAAATGTAGGAAATTTAAATTGTAGCTCGTAACTTTGTTTTTATGGAGAACAACCAACCTATCGGAATTTTTGACTCTGGCATTGGAGGCACCTCAATTTGGCAAGAAATACACCAATTACTTCCCAACGAGAAAACCATCTATCTTGCCGACAGTAAAAATGCCCCTTACGGACAAAAAACCAAACAAGAAATTATAGCGTTGAGTATGAAAAACACCGATTTTCTACTCAAAATGAACTGTAAATTAATCGTTGTTGCTTGCAACACGGCTACTACAAATGCTATCCAAGAATTAAGAGCCAAATATAATGTACCTTTCATTGGAATTGAACCCGCCATAAAACCAGCGGCAACTAATTCGAAAACACAAACCATTGGAATCTTAGCTACCAAAGGAACACTTAACAGTGAATTATTCCACAAAGCAACCGAAATGTATCAAGATACTACAATCGTTGAACAGGTAGGACACGGTTTGGTTCAACTTATTGAAGGAGGTCAAATCAATTCGTCAGAAATGGACAAATTACTTCAGTCCTATTTACAACCAATGATTGAAGCCAATATTGACTATTTAGTATTAGGATGTAGTCACTATCCGTATTTGATTCCTCAAATAAAGAAAATACTACCTGAACACATTCGAATAATAGATTCGGGACAAGCAGTTGCAAGACAAACGCAAAAAGTACTACAAGAAAAAGTAGGTATTTCTAATTTAAAAACACCTGAACCTGTTTTCTATTCCAATACAGACACTAAGGTATTATATGAAATCTTAGAAAGAAAATATAGAGTGGAACAAATCGACTTTTAAAAAAATCTATTCTTCTTTAAACCAATTCGAATACATCACATAGTTGTTCGAGATACGTTCAATTTCTCCAGCAAAATCAGATTGATTAATTTCTTTCACTTTTTTAGCAGGGACTCCTGCCCAAATCGTTCCTGACTCCACCACAGTATTTTGAGTAATAACAGAGCCTGCAGCAACTATCGAATTACTTTCTATCACACAATTATCCATTACAATAGCTCCCATACCAATTAAGACGTTATCTTTAATGGTACAACCATGCACAATGGCATTATGGCCAATAGATACATTATTTCCAATAAAAGTAGGATACTTTTGATAGGTACAATGAATAACTGCACCATCTTGAATATTCACTTTATTTCCTATAGCAATAGAATTCACATCACCACGAATAACCGCATTAAACCACACGCTACAGGAATGTCCAAAAGTTACCTCGCCAACAATAGTTGCATTTTCAGCAACATAACAATCTTCTGGAATTACGGGAGACTTCCCATTAACTGATTTAACTAACATGAAATAACATAAAATTAATTAATAGCAGGACAATGACAATCATAATGTTCTCTTTTACAAAACAAATCCATTCCCAAAGTTATCTGATGATATCCTCCTGTATCAAATAATACAGGTCCTGAGACTTTTGAATACGTATATGCAATCATGATTTTTTTATAATTAAACCCAAAGAAAGGAGTAATATATTGTAATTTCTGACTGGCAACTCCAGTTGTTGTCAAATATTGGGCTCCTTCAAAACTTCTTCTATAAGATAAACCTCCCCAAATAGTACCAATGGGTAATTCTTTATGTACTTTAATATTAAAATCAACTAATTTTTCTTTTGTCCTATCAATTAATTGGAATAACATAGAAGGTTCCCATAAAAAAGTTTCTTTATTTCCAAAAACATATCCTGCACTCAATAAGTATTTTCTTAAATTATTACTTTCAAAATCACTATACAAAGCTCTTCGAGTTTCAATAGCACCTTGAACCGTAGCATGTGCATAAAAATTCAAAAAATTATAAGACATCCCAAAATCAACATTAGAGTAAGAACTCTTTTGAACTTGCCCAAAAACAATCGGGTCATAATCTGTAAAAGTAGTCTCATCCAATTGACTTTGAATAAACCCCACACTCATACCAAAAGACAGCTGATTTAAATCAATTTCATCTCTAGAAAACATAATGTGATGAGCATAAGTCAATTTTACTCCTTTTTGAGAATGATAGCCATTTTTATCATTAAAAATAATTATTCCCGCTCCCGATTTTTCTCCAACTCGACTATTAAAACTTATCGTTTGTAACTCTGGCGCATCTTCTTGACCCAACCATTGTTTACGCCCAGTTAGACGTATCTTATCACAATTGGCAGCACCTGCCATTGAAGGATGTAAAAGATAATAATTATCTGTAAGATAGTCTGAATATACAGGAATTCCTTCTTGAGCATTTGAAGAAAATTGAATTAAGAAAACAAGAAATAAAAATTTTAATTTTGTATACACCTTTTGCGGTATTTAATTTCTTAAACTAACGTTAATACTATGATAGTATTGTATTTAATTATCAAATATAACGATTCAAAGAAAATAACTTTAGTAAATTTGCAAAAAAATAAAACTCATGACAAAAGTTACCATAAAAGAAACCCAAAATCCAACTATATTAAAATTTGAATTTCCTGATTTTATCACTCAAAATGAAAATTTCGAATTCAAAAACATTGATGAGGCGGGAGCTTCTCCTTTAGCACAACAACTTTTTTACTTGCCTTTCGTAAAAACAGTATATATATCCGGTAATTTTATTGCGGTTGAACGTTTTAGCATTGTGGAATGGGATGATGTAAAAGAAGCGGTTGCAGAACAAATTGAGAAATTTGTTAATAATGGAGGAATTATCATCAAACAGGACGAAAACAAAGCAAAAAAACAACCCATCACCGTTTACGGCGAAACCACTCCCAACCCATCTGCTTTAAAATTTGTAGTAAGCCGAATGCTAACACGAAACGCTGTCGAGTTTAAAAATATTGATCAAACAGCTTCATCACCCTTGGCAAAAGAATTGTTTAAATTCCCTTATGTAAAGGAAATTTTTATTGACGAAAACTACATTTCAGTTACTAAATATGATATTAATAATTGGGATGAAATCACGTTGGAATTACGAAGTTATATCAAACAGTTTATTGAAAACGGAGGAACAGTATTAGAAGAAAATTTTGTTCAAAAAACGATTGTTGAAGAAACTAAAAAGTCAGAGGATTTTGGCAACCTAGATATTACTTCACAAAAAATTATCAGCATTTTAGAAGAGTATGTTAAACCTGCTGTAGCTTCTGATGGTGGTAATATTGCTTTTGAATCCTACGATGAAGAAAATAAAGTAGTGAAAGTGATTTTACAAGGTGCATGTAGCGGATGCCCTTCTTCTACATTTACTTTAAAAAGCGGAATTGAAAGTTTACTTAAAACAATGCTCAATGACGATACCATTATAGTCGAAGCGGCAAACGCTTAATCATCCAAATACCAAAAGCGTTTCATGTAGAAACGCTTTTTTTAGCATCAAAAAAATGAACGAGCTTCACTTAGAAACCAGTCCTTATTTACTTCAACACGCCAATAATCCAGTCTTTTGGAAAGCCTGGAATAGCGCTTCTTTGGCTGAAGCCAAAGAAAAAAACCAACTTATCATTATCAGCATTGGTTACTCAGCTTGTCATTGGTGTCACGTAATGGAACATGAAAGTTTTGAAAATGAAGCCGTAGCTACAGTAATGAACACTCATTTCGTTAATATTAAAGTAGATCGAGAAGAACGTCCTGATGTAGATGCTGTGTACATGAAAGCGGTACAAATCATGACAGGTCACGGTGGTTGGCCTTTAAATATTGTAGCACTCCCTGACGGTCGACCTGTTTGGGGTGGCACTTATTTTAGAAAGAACGAATGGATAGATACTTTGGAACAGTTGCAAAAAATGTATCAATTGGCACCTGAAAAAATGGTAGACTATGCCGAAAAATTGCATCAAGGAATTGAAGCTATTTCCATAATCCAAAATGACGGTAGCGAAAATTCCAATCAAAAATTGCTTTTAGAAAATTTAGTTGCCAAATGGAAAAAGAGCTTTGATTGGGAATTTGGCGGTATGGCAAGAGCACCAAAATTCATGATGCCCAACAATTACCAATTTT
>JACCDN010211484.1_pt1 | contig 13479 bp, 13 predicted proteins | sample 7441691 | NCBI WGS metagenome assembly JACCDN01 (sample SAMN15323439, study PRJNA562643) | freshwater metagenome | isolation source: river surface water | place: USA:Blue River Watershed | collected 2017-08-16 | reverse complement strand
AGACGGAACCCCTATTTCATTTGCCAACTATTCAGTTTTGCGCACACCCGACCAAAAAATTTACTTAGTGGATTATGATACAATTCGCCCTTTTGACTCAGCTCAAACTGTAGGTAAACTTGGTTTTAATCCACAAGAGATAATCGATGTAACTTTAGATGATATTGCAGGTTACAGTATAGGAAATGCTATTTCCTCATCTTCCACACCTCCTCAAGGTATTATTTATCAAATTACAGATTTAAATAATGCATATTTTATTCTAAAGGACACCACCCTTAAGCCAATTCTTGACAAACGTATCATTGAAATAAATTTCAAAAACATTTCAATTGAAAAGAAAAAACGCAAAGATATCGCGCAATACAACATAGATGCAGACCCAGTAAAATTCAAAGATGGCACATTACTTGGAGTCAAAGATTCCACGCTTATTTTTGTGATTGAAAAAGGAATTAGACGACGCATTTCAGATATGGATACGTTCTTTGCATTGGGCTATAAACCAGAAAACATTGTTATAACAGATGAAAGAACAATTTTAAGTCTACGGGAGGGTGATCCGCTTTTTGTAAACACAGCCCTTTCCTCCTCACGAACAAAGTACTTAGGTGATAGCGAAGCCGAAGTTGAAGATATGTTTCAGAGTAAATTGCCCGCATATCTGGTAGCAGAATTTCCTAGCGGAAGGATTTTGGCAGGAAAAAATATTGATACGAAGCGTCCAATCGCTTCCCTAACCAAACTTGTTACTGCCTACGAAGCAATTCATCAAAATTTCAAACCAAGTCAATTTACTATCTTCAATAACAAAAAACATGATGTATATAAAAATGTTTTAAACTTTAAAAATGGTGAAAAAATAAAAAATAATGATCTTTTAAATACCATGTTAGTTGCCTCCGTAAACAATACTGCCCGCATGGTAGCGCAATCAACTGGCCTCACAGAGATCGCATTTCTTAAAAACATGAATAATCGACTTAATGAATGGGGTGCAGATAATACTCATCTAAGTGATGTAACTGGATTGGACAAAAAAAATGTTTCTTCCCCACGAGACCTGCTCAAAATTTTTACCAAAGTTGCCAGTGACTCTTCATTAAAAACGATTCTGGGCAAATCTTCTTTTGAGCTCAAAAGCACACTAAACAAAAAAACTATTTCAAGAACTGTTCAAAATACAAATCAACTTATTTCAAATCCTTCAGATGACTATCGAATTATCGCATCAAAAACAGGCTATACTGATGAAGCAGGTGCCACACTTATTATGTTGATAGAATCAAAAAAAGACAAAAAGGAGTACGTTGTGATTACAATGGGCGGCACAGACTATGCACACCGCTTTAACGAACCAAATCGAATTTCCTCTCTTGCTGTAAAAAATTCAACTACTACTACTCAAGTTGCTAAACAAAATTAATATGTCCTTAGTTTTTAGTGCCATTGTTCCCCACTCTCCAATTCTTCTTCCAACCATTGGCAAAGTTGATTTGCAAAAATTAAAAAAAAACAGAAACAGCACTAAAAAAACTAGAAGAAGATTTTTATCTAAGTAAACCTGATATTGTAATTATCATCTCACCACATGGCCACCTGTTAAAAGAATCCTTCACTTTTAACATGTGTGCTGAATTCACAACTGATCTTAAAGATTTTGGAGACCTAGCTACTAAACTTACTTTCAAAGGAGAAATGGGCTTACCAGCTTTCATTCGTGAAGCTGCAAAAAAAGAAAATTTCTCAGTTTCTTTAATTAGCGAGAAAAATCTAGATGTAGCAACGATCGTGCCCTTAATGTACCTTGCAAGCCATGAGTCTAACATGCTTATAATGCCTATGGGATTTTGTGAACTCGACCTGAAAACTCACCTAGAGTTCGGGTATTTTCTGAAAGAACAAATAATGAACAGCACTAAACGAATCGCTGTAATTGCATCAAGTAATCTTTCACACGCTCTCTCAAAAGAAGCACCTGCAGGATTTAATCCTGACGGAAAAATATTTGACGAAAAAATTCAAGAATTTTTAGCGTCTGGCAATACCGCAGGAATTTTACAGCTCGATGCGGATTTAATTAAGAACGCTCACGAATGCGGCCTTCGATCTATTTTGGTTCTACTGGGTGTTATGAGAGGAATAAATTTTAACTATAAATCATACGCCTACGAAGCCCCTTTTGGAATAGGATACCTTACCGCTAATCTCGTTATGTAGCTCGATATGTTTGTAGAAATTATTCCCGCCAGACGCTTACCTCGTCAACTCGAAAAACTCACTTATACTTCACCACCCGGCCTTGAACGCGAGCTCAGGGTAGGTCAAATGGCTTCAGTCTCACTCAATAACACAAGCCAGATTGGTATTATTAGAAGTTTTAGCGAAAATCCGCCATCAAAAATCATTAAAAAAATTAAACCATTTACTAATTTATTAAATCCTGAGCCTGCTCTATCACTTGAGCAGATTTTATTTTTAGAAGAAATAGCTAGCTTATACAAAACATCACTTGGTTTCCTTGTCAGAAATTCACTCTTCCCATTCCAAAAAAAAATGATGAATGATTTTTTGAAATGTAAAAAAAATAATTTAAAATTAGTTGAGAAAAAAAATATAACAAATGTATACTCACACCAGAATGATAAACAGCTTATTGATCATGTTTCTAAAATTATTTCACAACAAGGCCAACACCTTTTTATTTTTTCAGATTTTCAAAGCATCGAAGAAAAGAAACAAAATTTTTCTGAACACAACCCTCACAAAACCCATGTCATAACAAGTCAAACAACCAATGCAGCCATGTTCGAAATTTGGAAACAAATATGGCGTGGCGAACCAGTCACCATACTAGGTACAAGACGGGCTTTTTTTCTTCCGTGGAGTAATTTATGCAATATTATGGTAGTAGATGAAGCTGATCAGTTGCATAAAAATTGGGACATGAACCCCCGTATTCACAACCGAGACGCAGCAAAACTACTTGCACAACATCACAGCGCAGCCCTTCATCTTTGCGGACACACACCTAGCTTAGAATCGTACTATGGTAGTTCCCAAATACACAAAGAAGTTTCCATTCCACGCCTTCCTCCCCCTCACACAATCTTAGTTAATTTAAAAGATGAAAAAAAATCTGGTTTTTTCGGCATTCTGAGTGAAGAAGCAAAGGTACTTATTGAAAAAAGTATAAACAACAAGGAGTCTATTTTCCTTTTTTCTAACCACAGAGGGAGCTCGTCATATGTGACCTGTGATTCTTGTGACAAACTTTATTCATGCAATAAATGTTTAGTGCCACTCGTTTTTCATTTTAGAAAAAAAATCATTCAGTGCCACATATGCAAAGCATCTTACCCCTTTCCAATGCAATGTGAAATATGTGGTGGCTTCGGTACAAAATTATTTCAAAACGGAACTGAAGCACTGGAAAATGAGCTCATTAAAATTAGTCATAACCGATGCTCCTTAGTACGTATCGATAGCGACACCGAAGAGTGTAGCTTTTTTTTCTCAAACCCTGTAATAATAATCGGTACTCAACGAGCCTGGAAAAAAATCCCATGGAAGCAAATTAGACTTTTTATTTATGTTGATCCAGACACAATTTTGCAACTTTCTGAATATAAATCTAACGAAATTATGTGGTATACTTTACGAGATAGTTTCTACAGATTGCCACAAAATGCCACTTACATTATTCAAACAATGATTCCACAACATCCTGTTTTTTCAGCAATCTCACAACCTAATTTTTTTTACAAAGAAGAGATCGAAAATCGCAAAATCAGCTCCTACCCCCCCTTTTCTTATCTCGTAAAATTTTACATTGGGCTTTCCACAAAAGAAGATGTGGAAACCAAAGCTTTGAGCGCTTTTAACTCGCTTACAATATTGACAAAAAAGCTAAAATCCACTATAATAATCTCTTCTCCAAGAAGTAGTGCTCCAGAATTTTTTAAAAAAAAATACTGGCAGGTCATCATCGTAAAAATGCAACCAAGACTTGTTGCGGACGACCTCATTGTACTAGTTAACAGTCTTTCTGCCGAATGGAAAATTGACTTAAACCCACAATCATTATTAGGCTTTTAAATATGGTCTACCCAATTGTAACTGATCCAAACCCCATACTTCATACACGCAGCTTAGATGTTGAGCAAGAAAGAATTCAAACCAAAGAATTCCAGGTTTTTGTTAAAGACATGATCGAAACCATGTACGTTAAAGACGGGGTTGGTTTAGCAGCCGTGCAGGTTGGAAAATCACTACAAGTATGCGTGATAGCAAAAAACTATTCCACTTTCAACCCAAAAGAAGACCTCTGTCTAATCAACCCTACATGGACCAAGCTTTCTGTTTTTAAAAAATGGGATGAAGAAGGTTGTCTATCGGTTCCAGGAATGTATGGCAAAGTAAAACGATACGTTCATATAAAAGTGAAGGCGCTTAATCAAAAAGGTGAACACATTGAATTTGAAGCACATGATTTTTTCGCACGAATTATCCAGCACGAAGTTGACCATCTTAACGGAATTTTGTTTGTTGAAAAAGCAAAAGATCTTCATCGTATAGATCAATCAACAAAACTATGAGCATATCAATACTTTTTTTTGGAACAAATGAATTTTCTGCCACAGTTTTAGAATCTTTATCTAATACAACAGACTTTCATGTTGTAGGGGTGGTAACACAACCAACTCGTCCCACGGGTAGAGAACATATACCCACCTCTTCCCCTGTTAAGCTAATTGCCCAAAAATTGGGCCTACCTATTTTTGAACCAGAAACGTTAAAAAATTTTAATTTAGAATTACTACCAAGTGTTGATTTGTTTGTCGTCTATGCTTATGGCCTAATTATTCCACAAGCCATTCTCGACCTCCCTAAATACGGAGCACTTAACATTCACCCCTCTTTACTACCAAAATATCGAGGACCTACTTCTGTTCAAGCTTCGCTTATAAATGGAGACAAAGAAACCGGAATAACCATAATGGTACTTGATGAAAAAATGGATCACGGCCCAATTTTAGGCTCAATTACTTTACCCATTGAATCCTACCATACTACGAAGAACTTAACACACGAACTTACACAGCAGGCCATTCCTTTATTGATCAAACTAATACCTGCTTGGATAGAAAGAACGATTTCTGGAGTTCCGCAAAATCATAGCGAAGCGACATTTTGTAAACTACTTACCCGCGACGATGGACATGTTGATTTTAAACTTTCAGCACTTGAAGTATACAATAGATTTCGAGGACTAACTCCCTGGCCAGGCTTGTGGGTGCTATGGAGATCAAAACGGATGAAGCTTCTGAAAATAATGCCTATCAACAAATCAATTCCATCGGCAGTAGTTATGGTTGAAAACGATAGTATATTTATTGGATGTGGAAACCAAAGCATCGAATTGCTCGAATTACAGCTCGAAGGAAAGAAAGCTATGACAGCCAAAAATTTTATTCTAGGTAATAAAAATTTTAACGGCGCTCAGCTCGAGTAGAAGTTTTTTATGAAAAAAAATATTTTAACGTTTCTTTTGGCAACAATGTATATTGTTGTTCGTTTTTTTTCCTTCTATTTTCACCCAGGCTCACTTGTGAATAGCGGAATTTCAATTCTGATATGTGGTTTTTCCGGATATCTGTTACTGAAAAAAAATAAATACGGCTGGTATATAGTATTTGGCGAACTATTCTTGGGTGGAATCGGAAATTTTTTGAGCATATCTTTTCTTTCTCTTCGCACTTGCCTGCTCATTTTAGCTCTTTTAATCTTTTTTACTCAAAACAGATCAATGTATTTAGCGAATGTATTTGGTGGTAAAAACAGATATTTATTATTTACGAGCGCATTGTTTTTAGCAAGTGTATTTTTTTCAATACTTCGAGGAATCTATTTTAATCATCCAATACAACTCGTTGTTGGAGATGCCATCCCCTACCTTTTTTTCTTTTACTATTTTCCTTTAGTACAACTTTTTGAATCAGATCAATTTCGAAACTTTCTGGTTAAGGTAGTGCATATTCATATTGTAGGAACATTAACATTGGTGGTAGGAACTTTTTTTAGCTTCTCATTTCGTCTTTTTAATCTACAAGATAGTTACTATCATTTTTTTAGAGATGTAGTCGGCGGAAAAATCACAGATCTTGGATCAAACTTCTTTCGTATAGTATTAAACGAGCAGTTACTTTTAGTACCAATGTTACTTTTGATAAGCTATTATTTGATTCAAAACGAAAAACGTGAAAATTCCTCCAAAGGAAAAATCTTGCTAGTCTGGATCGCATTACTCATTACATTTTCACTTAATTTTACAAGAATTTATATACTAGCACTAATCGTCGGGTTAATTTCATGTTTTTTTTATTGCTCGTGGAAAAAATGTTTGAAATACGGTGTGTTGAATTTAGTGCTATTTTTTACGTTTTTTACCATATTTCATCTTACTGCTAGCAGGGGCACAAGTTTAGGGTGGGAGCTATTCGGCCTTCGCATTCAAAGCATTTCTACCCCCTCAACCGAAGCTTCCTCGCTAAGCAGATTACTCTTACTAAAACCGATTAAAGCGGAAATAATGGAGCACCCTTTCTTTGGAAACGGCCTTGGAGACAGTATAACTGTTTTTAGCCCTGTACAGAAAAAGGTAATTACAACAAATCAGTTTGATTGGGGTTACTTAGAAATCTTGGCGGAGATGGGTTTTGTAGGTTTTGTATTCTGGCTGCTATTTCTGTGGCAGATTATTAAAAATGTTTCTATTCAGCAAAAAATAAATTTCTTCCCAGCAATTGTAGGGTTACTCGTTATAAATATAACATCCCCTGCTGTATTTCATGTTTTGGGAATTACATTTCTCACTTTTACACTTTCGTTTGCTCAAACGAATATAAAAGTCTAGATTAAACCATGTTTTTTAAGAACAATCAGGCGAGATTTTTCGTACTGTTTCACTCTGTTTGCATTTGGGAAAAGCGCGTAAAAAAAACTCGGCAACCAAAAACTATAACCAACCCTTTTTCCCACATACTTTGAAAACAATACCCTTGGTATAAAAATGCCACGCATCTTTTTCTCTAACATTGTTAACCACATGTCCCAATCCTGGAATCTATTCAACGATTCATCAAAACCAACAAAATCTTTTTTTCGAATAAGGGATGTGGTATCGATAAAATTATTTTTAACAAGCTTTTTTTCATTAAAAACACTGCTTTTTATCTTTTTCCATCCGAACTTGTACTTACAATATACATAACTCGCTAAAGAATTTTTGGATAAAACATCCTGCATTTTTTGCAGCATCTCTGGCTTTGCTAAGGTATCGGCGTCCCAAAAAATCACATATTCTCCTTGAGAAAATGAAAAACCCTTATTTCTAGCTGCCGCAGCACCTTGGTTTTTTTGGTTATAAATAGTAATATTTATTTCAAAATATTTAGCTCTATCTTTAATACGATCTTCTAATAAAGAAAGATCATCAGTACTTCCATCGTTAATCAAAATAATCTCGAGCGGACGATACGTTTGTTTAAAAAGTGTTTCAATACTGTCACAAATAATGTCAGCATGATTAAAAACAGGAATTATAACACTAATTAGTGGTTTCATAACAAACAATTTTTACATTGAATATCCCAAGTAAATTTTTCCAAAACCCTAGCCCTGCCTTTACCACCCATTTGTTTAGCATAGCTAGAATTATTAAGCAGCTCAGTAATAGTTGAAATAAGAGCGACTTCATTATGTGGCTCAACAATAATTCCTGTTTCCATATGGCTTACAGCCTCTACAATGCCTCCAACATTACTTCCTACTACTGGCACTGAACATAGTGCAGCTTCCAAATACACCGTACCAAAACCCTCATTTGATTTGGCTGTTTTTTCTGGAACTAACACGCAAATGTCGGAAATTGCATACAATTCAGGCAAACGATCAGAAGAAACAGAACCCAGAAATCTTACCGATGATAAAAGTGAGTTTTTTTGAAGAAATAACATAAGCTCGTCTCGCATATTTCCATCTCCAACAATAAGCCAAACGAGATTTGGAATTTTGTCAACAATGCGAGAAAGAACTTTTGCTAAAAAAATATGACCTTTCCCCTCAACAATTCTCGCGGGAGTAATTATAATTTTTTTCCCCCGCACTCCCAACTGTTCACGAAGTTGTTCTATAGCACTTGGTGAAGGATTCTTGAAAAATTGTTCTCCCGGACAGGGATATAAAACGTCTACATCTATTGATGGATTTAGTTTTATTATCTCTTGTTTTAAAAAAAGACTGTTAACAAAAACTCGTTTAGCTTCTTTCAGAATACTTAAAAATTTTTTTTGTTTTGAAACTGTACTAGTAGCATGTTGCACATCACTGCCGTGTAAAAAAACGAAGAAAGGAATTTTCAAAAACCTTTTTATTAAAAAACCAACATAACCAACGGGAAGAACTTGGTGAATATGAATAATCTCTATTTTATTTTTTTTAACAATAGAATATACCTGCCACAACATGCGCAACCATCGAGGCCATATAAAATTAAAGTAAGGACGTTTTCGAAAAGTCGTAAAATTACTCTGCTTATCCAAATATTCTGCAGTTTTGGATGTTATTCTTGGAGCATAAACGAAGCATGTATTTTTTGAGCAATAAAAGTTCGTAAAATTATATACATACGATGCTACACCTCCAATATCAGGCGGATAATCTAACGTGATAATAAGTACATTCATATCTAAAAATTAGTTAGCTTTCCGAATAGTTTATTTTTAAATTCCATAATTAAACTTACGGAAATCCCGCCTGTTATAAAAAGACCAGTCACATACACAATAAAACCGATCATAGCAGAAATATAGATCGACAAGAAATTTTCAAGGTAAAAGATAGTCGCTGACATGAAAAAAGCAGGCCATAAAATTTTTTGAATCAGCACAAAAAAGCCAATATGAGGAAGTTTTATAAATCTATTTACCGCACAGTATCCTAAAACACACCATACAAAATTTGACACTACGGCCGTTAAGGCGGCGCCATAAATACCAAATTTCGGTATGAGTAAAATGTTTAAAACAATACTTAACACAAGTGCGCTAGCAATAAGCAAGGTTTGAACCGACTGCTTGTTTATAGCATTTAAGGCAGCACCATGCACAAAAGTCAAAAAACCGCTTGCTATACTCAAAATCAATATTTGGAGCACAGTTATTGATGGGATAAAACGAGGTAAAAAAAATGCAATTACTTTCGGAGCAAGGGCAAAAACCGCAGCAGTAATAGGAAAGGCACAAAGAAGTAGATAGTGATACGATTTTTTCATTAAAGAAACAATTTCCTTTCCATCTTTAAAGTAAGCAAAGGAGCTGCTCATTGCTGGATAAATTGCTGCGCCAAGAGCCACAGGAAGTAATTGAAAAACATAACAAATTTTATACGCCATCCCCCACCAGCCAAGTTCGGCACGTGATAACAATGAATTCATAATAACAGAGTCACTATATCCATATAAGCGAACCAATATACCTGAAAGAGCAAAGGGTAAGGCCATTTTTAGCATTTGTTTTCCGAGTCGTTTATTGTATTCCATTTTAAAATGAATTTTATAAACCCGCCTCAAAGCAACCGAAGCATACAGAACACTTAAAAAACTAGGAACTGCAAAAGCGGCTACCAGCCATATAAGTGGGGCGTGCATCAGCAGTGCCGAAATGCCTATTATGAGGGTAAGTGCTTGGGCTCCAATAAGAGCAAAAGCTTCGTACAATACATTGTTAAAAGCTCTAAACACCCCATAAAATGTATTTTGCAAGCTATCAAAAAACAAAATTACACCTGCAACAATGAGTAAAGAAAAATTTTGTACCGGATAACCAAATAGTAATTTGGTTCCAAACATAAGTAATATCGCCAATAGAGTGCAGGCTAATTTGGTTAAAAAAATCGTGTTGAAATACTCGTTAGCATTTTGTTTATTTTTGGAAACTTCTCTAACAAGCACTCCTCCCAATCCAAAATCGGCAATTACAGTAAATATTGCTATTGAAGCAAAAATATTAAAATAATCGCCTGTAACCTCTTCACCAATAAAACGTGCCACCAAAAAGAAATAGGCGGAAGAAATAACCTTTTGTATCAAGGCAGCAGCTGTTAAAAAAGATGTATTTTGAGTTACTGTATAAGACATATGGGGCTTATTTTACACTAAATAGGCTTTTAAAACAATTTATAAACTATCCCGAAATATACTTGACAAATTCACTAAAATAGTGTAGAATTAGCAGTTATCTTACTATACTATATGAATTTTTTTCAAGCTTTAGGTTATAAAATTATTTCTCCGAAAGGATGGAAAGTCATTAAAATTATCACTCTTGTTTTATGGGCAATATTGGTTTTGTTTACTTTGCTTTATCTCTCTTAATACAGAAATGTGAAACAATAAAAAATACTGCTCAAAATGAGCAGTATTTTTTATTATCTCTTACCTTTTAAAGTGAAAATTTGTTGAATAGTTTTTCAGTTTAAAAAGTACCTCCTGTCAATCCTTAATCCAGGAAGGACAGAAGTAACCCCTTTATCTAACTTTCATCAGCGCATAACAATGCAATCAACCGGAATAACCACTTTTCCATCCAGGTCCAGCAAGTCGGCCTGAAGCGTATCCCCTCGTTGAGAATCTGGATGCTTGCTCACATTGGCAAATTGCTTCCACGCCCCCTTATTTTCTAGACAGATCGCGTCACAGCGGTCCTGTTTCGCCTGTGCGAGCAGATAGAAACAGAAAGCAACGGTATTGCCACCTAGACGCGGGTAGCATACCGCGGTTCCATCTCCGAGGAGAGGAAGTACGTCGTTGCATGCAGCCAACTTCTCTATGGTTTTCTGCGGCTCTTTGGGCGCATCCTCCTGATTCTTTGCACACCCCACAAGCAAGACAAGCAGGATGAGGCCAAGGCAGTAGTTAGCAAAGCGAAAGACAGCAAGATGACCGATCTTCATAGCACACTCCTTTGTTTTTAAGTAAAAAACAGCTTTCGAGCTGTTTGTTTACCTGATTAAATATGCACCATATTGATAATTTTGTCAATCATGTGTCAAGATTTAAAAAAGACCATTAGCACTAATTGCTAACGGTCTTTTAAAAGATTGTTCAAGGATGCCAGTATTCAAGCAAAACACTAACGCTTGCTCCACTGTGGTGCACGACGAGCTCTCTTTAAACCCGGCTTCTTTCGTTCTTTTGAACGTGGATCACGAGTTAGGTATCCAGTAGTTTTAAGTGATTTTTTATAATCTTCATTAAACATTACAAGAGCACGAGCAATTCCATGCTGAACAGCTACTGCTTGCCCCATTTTTCCACCACCTTGTACTTTTGAAGAAACGTCAAAATTTTTGTCTTCACCTACAGTTTTAAGTGGAGCAAAAATCATATCTTGCCACTCAAAGTAAGGGAAATACTCTTGCAGAGTTTTACCGTTTACAGTAATCACACCTTTTCCTTTTGTAATTCTAACTCGAGCAGAAGCTGTTTTACGTCTTCCTACCGCACGAAGTGTTTCAGTTTTTCCACTAATCTTTGCCATATCAAACTAAGTTTATTTAAAAGTTAAACGTTGCATCCGAACGCTGCGATGTTTATTTTTAGGCAACATTTTAGCTACCGCAAGTCGAATAACTTCTTGAGGTTTTTCTGCTAGCATTTTTTTAGCAGGAATAGATTTAAGACCACCAGGATGCATACTGTGATGCCTATATTCTTTTTGTGAAATTTTTTTACCAGTAAAATGAAGTTTGCTTACATTCAAAACAACCACCTTATCACCATGATCTTCATGAGGAGTAAAAGAAACTTTGTGTTTTCCCAAAAGAAGTGTAGCAATTTTTGTTGCTAGTCTTCCAGGTGCTTGATGTGTGGCATCAATCTCGTGAATTTTTCTTTTTAACGTAGACATACTAATGAAATAATTCGGAAAATATTTAAATTTAAACAAATTCTACCACAGCTTGCTCTGCACCATCACCTTTACGTTCAGAGAGCAAAGTTAAACGAGTATAGCCACCTTTTCTGTCTTTATAACGCGGACCTAATTGTTCAAGCAACTTACTTACTGCATTTTTTGTAAACAAAACAGAAAGCAATTCTCTACGACTTTTTAAGCTAGAATCTTTCGATTTAGTAACTAATCTTTCTACCAATGATTTCGTTGCTTTTGCTTTAGCTTTTGTAGTGATAATTTTTTCAAACAAAATTAAACTTTCTGCCAAATTAGTCAAAAGTGCTTTTCGAGCAGGAGCTTTTCTTCCGAGAGTAATTTTTTTATTTTGATGCCTCATAAAGTAAAGTTAAACCTCTATTTTTTCTTTGATTTTTTGCTTTTTTTCTCTGTTACTACTTCTTCAGTTTCTTGATCTTTCTCCTGACCTTCTTCTTCTTTTTCAACACTTTCGATTTTTGCTTCAATAAATTCATTATTCTCAGTAGTAAGCTTGTGAGTTTTTACTCCATCTAGAATAATGGTAAAGTGGTTCATTAAAATTTCCGTACTTTGACGAACTGCTTCTTCTGGAGTCATTGTGCCATCAGTTTCGATGGTTAAAATAAGTTTTTCGTAGTTTGTAATATCTCCAACACGAGTATATTCAACTTTATAACCAACATCTTTAACAGGTGTATAAACAGAATCAACCAAAATTACACCCAAATCATAATTCTTTTTATCCTTTTCTTCCACTGGCTTATAACCACGCCCTCTTCCAACAGTAATTTCCATTTCAAAATTTTTACTAGTGGTAAGATTAGCAATCACCAAGTCTGTACTTACTATTTCGACTTGAGAATTTGGTTCTATATCTTTTGCAGTTACAGGCCCTGGCCCCTTCTTCGAAATAGACAATGTAACAGGATCGTCAGAAAATACTTTTGCAACTAATTGCTTTAAGTTTAACATTATTTCCATCGCATCTTCTTGCACCCCATCAATAGCACTAAATTCATGCTGCACGCCTTTTATTTTAAAATACTCCACAGCAGTTCCAGGCAAAGAAGACAAAAGCACGCGACGGAAAGCATTTCCTAAAGTTGTACCATAACCATGGTAACAAGGGGTAATAATCACCAAACCAGAGTGTGGTGCTGTACCAGGTTGGAACTCTACCTTTGAAGGTAAAAGAAAATTTTCCATATATAATGAGGTTTATAATTAACGAGAGTAAAACTCAATTATAAGTTTAGCATCAAAATTTGGGTTTTCAGCAACAGGAGCATTTAAAACCCTTCCAGAAAATGTTTTAGCATCAATGCCAAGCCATGAAACAGCTTCTTGCTTCGCAAGTTTATCTGAGGTTTGTTCAAATAGTTTACTTTTTTTAGATTTTTCTTTTAATGAAATACTTTCACCTACACGAACACGGTATGAAGCAATGTCAACTTTTTTTCCGTTCACCAAAACATGACCGTGACTT
>JACCDN010919559.1_pt1 | contig 13480 bp, 13 predicted proteins | sample 7441691 | NCBI WGS metagenome assembly JACCDN01 (sample SAMN15323439, study PRJNA562643) | freshwater metagenome | isolation source: river surface water | place: USA:Blue River Watershed | collected 2017-08-16 | reverse complement strand
CTCGAGGAAACTATCATCCGCGCACCATCGTCAGGTGTTGTCACCAAGATTACGAAAAAGCCAGGCGAGAGTGCTGACATGCGTGAAGAAGTCGTCGTGCTACAAGATATCGACAACTTGTATGTTGAGGCAGCAGTCAACGAGTCCAACATCGTCGGTATCAAGCCGGGGCAAAAAGTCGCGATCACCTTTGACGCGCTCACGGAGGAGGCGGTGTACACTGGTACCGTGAGTGATATCGATATCGCACCGACACTCGAGGGCGACGTCACCAACTACACCATCACCGCTCTCATCGATACAGTCGATGGCAAGCAAGACCCGATACTTCGCCCAGGTATGACAGCGAACATGACGATAACACTTTTCCAAGATGCTGAGATTCTCGCTATCCCTCGTCGCGCTATCATCGCAGGAGACGACGGTTGGTATGTTGCAGTTCTCGATGAAGAGGGCAATGAAAGTCAGGTCAAGGTCACCATGGGTCGCGATGCAGACGGCGGACTTGTTGAGATAACTTCCGGACTCAACTCTGGCGACACGATCAAACTCGACACACTCGCACCATAGTCATGAAACAACTGTTTGCACGGCTCACAAGAAAAAAGACGTGGATATATATCGCACTCGGGCTGTTTGCAGCAACGATACTGTTTGTTGTCGTATGGCAATTACCGAAACCGCAAAAAAAGGTTTCTATAGTGGAGCTCTTGCCGAGTGATACGGTAGAGAAAGACAGCGCTCGTGCGTACTTTGAATCAACACTTGGCGACCTCGGACTGATCGCAGGCTCTATCTACGGCACGGTGAGTATCTCACCAGACAAACGCTACCTCGTCGCAAATGCTGAAAATTCGCTCACGGGAGCGGAAACTTTTTATTTTGATTTTACGAGAGGCGAGGCCGAGAGTGTGATGCAGGATTACTTTTTCGGCGTGCCGGCGTTTTCTGCAAACTACATCGCTTTTCCATACAACGGATTGTTCCTCAAAGACACAACGACAGGGGAGAAGATAAAAGTAGCTGAAAATGCTCTTGTGCCCGAGCGCCCGATGTTCTCGCCTGACGGACTCTATCTCGTATACAGCACCAAAAGCGGGCTCGTCCTCTACACACTCTCAAACGGTGAAAAGAAAAATATTTCTACCAACGAAAACGACAAACCGCTCTACTGGTACAAAAACAGCAGTACACTGCTCTTCTCTCGTACTGCCGACAACGAGCTCTACAAACTGGTAAAGTACGATATCGGAGCGGGTACAGAAACTGAGTTGCCTCACACGCTCTCTGGCAAGCCGGTGCAACTACGTGTGGACGACAACGAACGGCATGCGTTTTTAGTGAGCAACGACGGCGAGTCGCGTTTCTATACCTACGTGTCACTTGTTGACGACGAACTCACCGAGATCGGCACCGAAGATATCTATGCTCGCGGTACGGTCGACTATTTCCGTGGCACGGTGATGAAACGCGAAGACTGTTTCGTCTTGCTCTACGATACGGCAGGTGAGACCAAGGGATCGTTTACACTTCCGCATACTGACAATGCATCGTGTCCGTACGCAACGCTCATAGGGGAGAGCGAGATACTCTATGAAGTCCGCGACGCGGTCGGGGCGTCGAGTATGTACCGCTACGAAGATGGCAAGAGCGAGACGTTTCTTTTCGAACGTACCAAAGAAGAAAAAGACTTTGTGTTTGGGCTCTCTCTCGACCGCACCCTCATAGCCCTCTCCCGTGGCGACCATTTTGTTTTTTATAGTTTATAGGCACGTGATATACTAGTAGCATGTTTGCCCAACACTTTCTCAAGAGACTATTTACCTTCATGCTTATTATTGGTCTCGGGATAGGGCTTCTCTTTGTACTCAACGATACTTACCAAGGCGAGCAGACGGTAGGGACGATGATTGACGAGGCGTTTTAAAAATACAGCTGACAGTTTACAGGTTACAGCTGACAGGGAAATACACTCATGCACAAAAAAAGAACCCCGATTGGGGTTCTTTTTTTGTATGTTGTCATTCCCGCGAAGGCGGGAATCCAGGTTAAGAATTCTGGATCCCCGATCGAGCCGGGAATGACACACTCATGCGTGGATTATTTAAGCTCAACCTTTCCACCGGCTTCTTCGATGCCCTTCTTCATAGCTTCAGCTTCCTCTTTCTTTGCACCTTCCTTGATTGTTGAAGGAGCGCCGTCAACGAGGTCCTTTGCTTCCTTGAGTCCGAGTCCGAGAGCTTCTTTAACTACTTTCATGACTGCGATCTTGTTCTCACCTGCTGATGCGAGAACTACTGTAAATGCGCTCTTTTCTTCTGCTGCCTCTCCTGCACCTGCTGCTGGAGCTGCTGCAACTGCTGCTGCAGAAACACCGAACTTTTCTTCTATAGCTTTTACGAGTTCGTTCAACTCGAGTACTGACATGTTCTCAATCTTTGTGAGAATATCTGCGAATTTTTCCATAATAATATTGATTAGTATTGTAATAAAGTGTGCGCACTATTATGCCTTACTCTTTGCCACTTCGTTGACCGCAACTGCGATCTTTTGCATAGGTGACTTCAAGAGGAAAGCAAGTTGTGAAAGAAGTACTTCACGTCCAGGGATGGTCGCTATTGCGAGCATACTTGGTTGGTCAACGTACTTGCCTTCAAAGATACCACCTGCGATGCCGAGCACGTCCTTGTGAGTCTTGTGAAAGTTGTAGATTTCACGAGCTGGTGCGAGAAGGTCTTCGCCGTATGCGAGACCGATCTGACCTTCGAGTGCTGGAAGTTCTCCTTCAAACTTGTCTCCGAGAGCGCGTTTGATGAGTGTCTTTTTAGCAACACGATATCCGATACCTTCTTTTTGAAGTTGTCGGCGAAGTGCGTTGGCGTCATGCACAGAGAGTTTGCTGAAGTTAACGAAAACGAAAGTCTTTGCCTTTGCAATGATCCCTTCGAGATCGCTTATGATATCAGCTTTCTTTTGTTTGTTGATTGCCATACTTGTTTGTTTTTGTGAATAAAAAAATCGACCCAATTGGCCGAGATAAGAGACTGCCTCCACGCAGTGTGGAGTAACAGTAACCATTCGAGAGGGCTTATCGGGGTTTATCTCCCACGCCTCTTGTCTCTACGGCACTGGAGAGATAGTACCTGATTTATGGCTTTTAGTCAATAAAAAAGGAGGCTACCGATAAATTGGTAACCTCCGTTTGTTGCATGATGCCATGCTTATTGCTTTGTTATTGGGCCATTTGGCACGTCCAGAATAGGGCGGTTTTCGAACCATAGTTTGTTGATAGAAATCCCATCTGGGGTTTCTGTCAGATTCAACCACAAGAGTTTGTTGTCAGTCAGTATAACGATAAACTCCCCGTTACCTGCTGGAGATTCATAACCCCCTTTTCCATAGCTGTCCGCTTTTGCTGTGTATTCTCTTATGCGAATTTTCATCGCATCGTCTATTGAACTCCATGTATATTCCATGAGTTCGTTTGACGCGTTGCGTACGTATATCTTTTCGGCGTTATATCCAAAAAGATATACACTGCATGTCTGTTGGCTTTTTGCACATGATGCAAGGATTGCCATAACCGCGAATAACAATATTAAGTTTTTCATAATAACTGGTTTAAGATTGAATTTGTGGGATCCGAGCACCCATCAGGGGAGCGCTAGGGTCTTACAAATCCATTCAAGAACCAATATGAAAAATGGTTGCAAAGAATTTTATCCATATATAGTAGCATATTTAGGTCATTTTGTCAAGTAATCATTATGCACACTAAATGCACAAAAATAGAGATATAAACTCTGGCACGAATGATTCAATCCTGTATAATCAGCATATGAAACAAACAAAAAACGCACTCATTTCGGTCTATGACAAGGACGGCATCGCGGACTTTGCTCGGGAACTTTCGACACTCGGTTGGAACATATTTGCCTCTGGAGGCACTGCAAAGCACCTTGCTGAGGCGGGGATAGCGGTGACCGATGTGGCGACGATAGTAGGAGAGGCGATACTCAACCACAAGGTAGTCACACTCTCTCGCGAGATTCACGCAGGACTGCTCGCGCTCGGCGACGCAGAACTCGCAGAACTCGAGACACTCGGTATCCCAAAGTTCGACATGGTATGCGGTGACCTGTATCCGCTCGAAGAAACTATCCGCTCGGGTGGCTCACTCGACGACGTACGCAAACAGACTGATATCGGTGGACCAACCATGCTCTCGAGTGGCGCAAAGGGTCGTCGTATCGTTATCTCTGAAAAGAAGCAACGTCAGGAAGTGATCGACTGGCTCAAAGCTGGCATGCCCGACGAAGATGCCTTTCTGACCAAACTCGAAGCACATGCGCAGTATGTTGTCTCTCGCTACCGCAGTATCTCCGCAACACACCTCGGTGGTACCAACTACTTTGCACTTTCGGGTGAAAAAATAGGGGAATGTAAATATGGCGAAAACGCTTGGCAGACTCCGGCACTGCTCTACAAAAATACTCTTATCGAATCCGACCCTCTCTCACTCGAGCACTTCACCGTGATCCAGGGTACACCACTCTCGTACAACAATATGTGCGACATCGATCGCGAACTCCAGACTATCACGCACATCGCAGGAGGTTTCGATGAAAACTTTTCTTACGTTCCGCATATCGCGATCGGAGTAAAACATGGCAATGCATGCGGAGTTGCATACGACAAAGCTGATCCGATGACCGCATTACGCAAAATGCTCGAAGGCGACGTCCGTGCGATTTTCGGCGGGATCGTTATGCTCAACTTTCCTCTGACCGAAGAAGTCGCCGAAGCACTTCTAACCCACGCGATGAACGGAGGCAAGCGTTTGCTCGACGGTATCATCGCGCCATCTGCTGACGAGAGTGTGCTCGCTATGCTCCAGCGCAAAGGCGACAAGTGTCGCATCGTCATCAATCCTGCTCTCGCAAATCTATCAAAAGAAAGTTTGGAAAAGGGAACACGCACGCGTCATGTCCGCGGAGGATCTCTCACCCAGCCGAACTATACCTTTGTTCCAAACATGAAAAGTGCAAGTATCGAAGGGGAAGTGTCTGACGCCATGCTCTCAGACCTCGTCCTCGCATGGGCAGTCGGCTCGACTTCGAACTCAAACACTATCACTATCACAAAGGGTGGCGCACTCGTCGGCAACGGCGTCGGCCAGCAAGACCGTGTGGGTGCATGTGAGCTAGCCATGAAGCGTGCAGACGACTCGGCGCGTTCTCTCGGCAAAACAGACCCTGCAGACCTCACTGGAGCATGTGCCTACAGCGACTCGTTCTTCCCATTCCCCGACGGCCCCCAAGCCCTCATCGACCGTGGTATCAAAGCGATCTTTGCAACGACAGGAAGTGTCAAAGACCCTGAAGTCATAGCCCTCTGCCGTGAAAACGGTGTCACCTTCGTCTCCCTCCCCGACGCTGAAGCACGAGGGTTTTATATGCATTAATTGAAAATAGATGCATGCCCAGCGATCCCAATAAACTTGCCCTGTTCTATCATAAAGAAGTCGAGCCATTCATGTATAAGATGTTTATCGGTTTTTTTGTATTGTTCTTTGTATTTTTTTTCTTTGAATTTTTTTTACTTGTTAATTTGTTTGATATTCAAATAACACTTGATGACATATTGGGACTTATCATATTAAATACGCCTGTATCTTTTTTAGTTTGGTATTTGGGATTTCGTAAGCAAAAAAAATTTAGCGATGAAGAAGTAGGAATAATTATTGCACTAACAAAATTAGATAATAAAGTTGACGACGAATTATTAAAGTTATACAAAAAAATACATCTACTATTAAATACTGAAGATTTTGAAACTTCTCAGGTAAAGATTCGTTTAGTTCCAGATTTTCTAGTACCTAATAAAGAGTCTCAAGCTCATAAGTTGCGAAGTAAATTTAATGCAAAATTGATAGTATGGGGAAACGTTGATCGGGGTAATCATCTTTCCGAAGCACAAACCGTTTTTGTTCCTATATATTTTTCTTATAGTTTGCCGCATATACCTTCTGAACAAGCGATTAAAATTAACCAAGATTTTAATCGGGTTTTAGCAAGTCGTCGCTGGATTATAAATGAAAATAATAATATCTTAGACAGAGAATATGTTGCTCAAAATCTAGAGGAGGTGGCTCTTTATATAATTGGTACTGTTTTATTTTTTGCAAAAAAAAGAAAGCAATCTTTAGAGGTTTTGAAAAGAGTTTTAAAAAAATACGAAACAAAAGTGATTCAGACTTTTGAAGATAAAATAGCGATTACGAATCTAAAAACTCAACTTTTTTACTTATTTAAAGCAGAAATTTTAACTCTAAATTTTGCACCAAGAAGTAAAACCATAGAAAAAGACATTCAGGTGGCGCAAGAATTAATTGTTGAGATGAACGATACAGGGCATAAAGTGACCAGCTTACTTTTGGAAGGTCAAGTAGCCTTTGCAAGGGGTAATCTTGGGCTTGCAATAAGTAAAGTAAAGGAAGCGCAATTGTTAGCTCCAAAAGATTCCGCTTCATATTTTTCATTAGCTTTTTTATATTTTTTTAAAGGAGATCTACCCAATGGTTGGATTTGGTTAAAGCGTAGCCGTTCTGTTACTGAGAAAAGTAAAATCATGGAACAAGTTCCAACAATTTCTGTATGGTATGAAGACACTTTAAAAGTTTACCCAGAGAAATACTGGATCCATTTTCCCCTTGGTATTATTTATTTTGAATACTTAAAAGAATTCAAAATTGCAAAAGAGTCCCTAGAGATATTTTTTAAAAAATACTCAAAAGAAAATAATCAAACTCTTAGACCGTTACTAGTAGAAACTGAAAGACTATTGAAAAAAATAAGAAAAAGGAAATAGCGTAGACTTTATAATATTTACTAAAAAGGTTTGAAATTGCAATATGAAATATAATTATTTATGAATAAAGATTTTAAAATCATAGACCTTACGCACACCCTCTATTCCAACATGGGACGGGGGTTGTGGTTTTGAACTCACGACGAGTTGCGACTATGCCGACTGTACTGCGCCGGATTTGTTTCGTATACAATAGGTGCAAAAACTTTTGTCTTGCCGATGAAGACAGGGGACGGCACGGAGGCGCCTGTGCGATTGATTGGCATAGTATAAAGGTCCGTATCGAACTAATTTTATATTTGGTATACTTTCTGTATATGAAAAAAGCAAAGCCCTTTATTTTTGTCGCTTTGATAGGTCTAATAATATTTGCGGGCTTTAAAGTTTACAATCGAAATGGAGATTCGAGTTCATCTTTAGTAAAAGGGAAAAGCTTTCCTATAAGCACCCTACCTGATATCCAAGTTAAAGTTGGAGAAGAATTTACCCTTGAGCAAGGGCAACAAGCTGTATTTACCGATATTAATGCATCAGTGAGATACACAGGTGTGTATGGCGCCAATGGTGGAGATTTTTTTACGCCTCCTCAGCCCCGGTATGATTTTCTCTACGAAGGAACACCATTCTCTTTTCGCAATGTCGAAGCCCCATACAATATACGTGCACGTTTTGGCAGTGACGGTGACCGGACAGTTATTGTTGTAGTTTCCAATGCGATTTCTGATTGTGAGATTATGCCCAATGCCAAAGAATCTAGTTCATGTTTTTCTGCTTTAACTGAAAGATATGGAGGAGATGTATTTTGTGACTCTATCAAAGATGATAAAAGTAAAGAAGCATGTTTCAATTCGTATGGAACAAAAAAAGCTCGCGAGGTATTTTTTGATTTACAAATTGAGGGGTCAAAGCTCGTTGCTGATTCTGCTCCGGTAGTGGAGTCAACACGTGATGCATGCAAGAATACTACGTACTCATCTGGGATGTGTAAAATAATAGGAAAGACGACCGTCATGACACCACAACAATGTTCCGATTTACTGATTGCGGCAGAAAATAGTGAGGAGGGTGTGTGGGGGGTCACTTTTTATGAAGATTGTTTTAGTGTCGCCATGTACGTGTACGGCCCACAACCCAATGTGTGCTTCCCTATCGAAAGAGCATCTTTGGAGACAAGTTGTCTCGTTGCTTCTGAACGAGCACGTACACTGAATGTAAGTATCTTTATGGACTCGCTTCCAAAGCAATAAAATTTGTTTACTCCAACCTCCAACCTGCATGTCTCTGTTGCCATTTTTCCATAATTGTCCTATTATTGACCTTGTAACAAACACATGGAAACTCTAGCAAAACTACTCGGTGGGCAGACTCGTGTCAAAATAATGCGTCTCTTTCTTATGAACTCAGCAGATGGGTTTGACTTTGCGATGGTTCGCGAGCGCACCAAGGGCTCGAGTAGCTCTGTCAAAAAGGATCTCAACCACCTAGCAACTCTCGGCTTTCTCAAGAAGAAAAACATCATGAAGCCTGTGGTTGTGAAAGGGAAGGCAAAGACCAAAAAAGTAGCTGGCTATGTACTCAACGCTGATTTCAAGTACCTCGGACAGATGAAAGAGCTCCTCGTCGGCAGTGAGTTTGTCCACAAAGACGATCTTCTCAGTCGCTTCCGAAAAGCGGGCAAGATCAAGTTCCTCGCAGTGGCAGGAGTGTTCACCAACTCACCAGAGTCTCGCCTCGACGCGATGATCGTCGCTGACAAGCCAAACACTGCAGCCCTCGACCGTATCATGAAAACCCTCGAAGCCGAGGTCGGCAAAGAGCTCGCGTATGCCTTTTTCCCTACAAAAGAGTTTATTTACCGAGCCGAAATGTACGACAAACTCATCTACGACATGTTTGACTTTCCTCACGAAACACTACTCGACACAGAGCAGTTTTCCACACAACTCCTCCGCAAGCGCTTTTAAGCCTTGTTTTCTTGGTATAATTAATAGGTAAGCTTTAAGGTCGACTTTAAAGCAATTATTTATTAATGGTTTCATGGGTACACTTTCACCTAGGAAGAAAGCGTACTCACATATACTATGCTCTTACAACAAGCAGGTTTTCAATTGAGTAGTGCACTTTCCAATCTTTGGATCGGCATTGTTATGCATCTTCCAGCGATTGTGCTCGCGATTATCATCTTCGTCATCGGTTGGGTCGTAGGCTCAGTCGTCGGCAAGGCTATCGCGCAAGTGATCACCTCACTCAAAATCGACAACCTTTTCAAAGGTACCGGTTTTGAAGAAGCTCTCACACGCGGAGGTTTCACTCTCTCTGTCGGTGGATTCTTTGGAGGACTCGTCAAATGGTTCCTCATCATCGTGTTCCTTATGGCATCTCTCGAGATGGTTGGTTTGTCACAAATCAATATCTTCTTGAGTGAAGTCGTGGTTTCATTCTTGCCAAACGTCTTCATCGCTGCATTTGTGCTCGTTATTGCAGGATTTGTTGCTGACGCTGCAAAGAAAATCGTTATGGGTTCTGTAAAGGCTACTAGTGTTGCTCGTGCAAATCTTTTCGGAGCAATCACTGTGTACGCTATCTGGATCTTTGCATTTATCATCGCTCTCTCACAACTCGGTATTGCAGAGAGAATCATGAATGCTATCTTCATCGGTATCATCGCTATGCTTTCTCTCGCAGGAGGTTTGGCATTTGGTCTCGGTGGACGTGACGCAGCTGCTCGTGTGATCGAACACATGAAAAGCGACGTTACAGGACGCTAATACTCTAGGCTGTAGGCGCTAGGCCAAAGGCTATAGTATACTAATACAAATTTTGTTCCGTTCTGTTTAGTTTTGTTCGAAGTTTTATTTCTTTTTCAGGGAAAGCAAAAAACACTCGGCTCACGCCGGGTGTTTTTGTTTGTGTTGACTTTTTGTGATTTCGTGGTAGTTTGTGGTTGAACAGCCAATTACCCAAAAGGCGACTCGCTCTCGAATGAGAGGAGAATATTCTCAACAAAAAAATAAAAAAAACATGAAACAATTATGTATTATCTCTGCACTCGTGTGCATGACGTGTGTGTTGGGCAGCAAACACACTGTTGCGCAAACCGTAAATGAAATGTTGTATGCAAAAGGAATGATGACACTCGATTGTCATCAGCCCGAACAAACATTTGAATTTTTGGCTCAGGTTTTTGCAAGTGAAAGCAAACGTCTCGGACGTGCTGACGCAGAAAATATTTTACGAAATTATCTTCGTAATAATAGAACGTGTGAGACATTCACCGCACTGCGCTTAAAATATCCCGGAAAATGGGATAGCATTCAAATCGATATCCATGTTGAAAAACAGGAACGGGTGCTTACTTCGGTGGCAGAGCAGGAAACACTTTTGTATCGGCAAGACGCAAACAATGCATTGCCGGAGGCTTTCTCCTATTTAAGAGATGTCGGCATCTCACTTCCACAGGAAAGTATCACGTATATACATGATATTGGATACGTAGGTGTTATTTCGACACCACTAACGTGGAATATAAAGTTTGTTGGTCAAATAACTAGTAATTTTAATTTACGTGCGGAGTGGTTGATTAACGAGACACAAGTGGTACTCTCTGAAGGCACACTTCCGTTCAATAATTATGGTGAGGCTGGTCAACAGGTAGTACTTCATTTAAGTGAGGAGGATACTTTGTGGGAGATAAAAACTTTCACAGATAATCCTATCATTATCGATGCGCACGATGTTCCACGAGCGGAAGTGTTTGAATCTATTTATTTAGAAATCATTCACAAAGCTGTTTCTAAACATCGAATAGAAAAGATGATGGAGACACTTAATCTACCGGAAAATATCGCACGTGTGGATGCACATGTTGCAGACTATCTATTGTATGATGAGGTTGCCGTGCACTACATTGGTATTTGCTTGATGCATGAACTGTTGAAGCAAGGGTTGTATCCTGGCGATACGTTAACAAACTATGTAAAAAAGTTTAAAGACGCCGCTGAATACAAAGGGCTAGTGGAACTCTTGCAAAAGTATCCACCGAGTATCAAAAATGCAAAATTTATTGCAGAGGTATTTATGGATGATCCTCGCAGGATTGCCACTTTGTAATTTTTTTTAAATGTAATTTTAAAGAGCTTTTGACTGTATGTTGAAGGCTCTTTTTTTATGCCTCTCCACAGGTACGCTCGGGTGGTCAGGGAAGCCGGAAAATACCCTTATTTTACAATGGTTTGGGAAATGGGAAGAAAAGGCTGCAAAACCCTTGACACGGATATGACTTTAGTATAAAGTACCCCCAGTCATGAATATCAAAGAACACCAGTTTAAGACGCGGAACAAGTAGCTATCCGGTTTTGGTCGTGTAGCAAACTTTCCGCCAAGAGGCGGTTTTTTTATTCAGAGTTTGAAAGTTCGGGAAATGTGCAGGTAAACATTGTTCCAATTGTGCTTTCACTTCTCTTCGGAAAATTGAAAGTGCAATTGGGATCGTGTAAACGATCCCTGATCAATTCGTTGTCAAAACAATAGTGTGGTTGTTGCATTCATTTTTTCTTCATAGAAATATGAAGAAGGGGTCTTTTCGTGTGAATGCAACAACAAACGTGAAAATGTGAAAGTGACTTTTAACGATGGGAGCGGTCCCGTCTAAAAGTCTGTGTGATAGATAGATTTCCTAATAGGAAATTAAGGGCGTATGGTGGATGCCTTGGCTCTTTATGGCGATGAAAGACGTAGCGTGGCGACGATATGCTTCGGGGAGGTGCCTAGCAACCTTTGATCCGGAGATCTCTGAATGGGGAAACCTTATTCAAGTAATGTTGAATAGCTTTGATGTCAAAATCAAAAGCGCATACCCTGGGAAGTGAAACATCTCAGTACCAGGAGGAAAAGAAACCAAATAGTATTTCGTAAGTAGCGGCGAGCGAAAACGAAGAAGCCCAAACCAGATATCGCAAGATATCCGGGGTTGTAAGATGGCAATGACTTTCCTTGCGCGCTAACTTCAAGCAATTGAAGGTAGCGCGTAGGGAGATAAGGAGTTACAAATTGATTGGTTAGAAGAAGTATCTGGAAAGATACATCATAGAGGGTGATAATCCCGTATTCGAAAACCAGTCAACTCTTAAATTGCTATTCTTGAGTACTTCGAGACATGAATAGCTCGGAGGAATCTGCCGGTACTAACCGGTAAGGCTAAATACATAAAGAGACCGATAGTGAACAAGTACCGTGAGGGAAAGGTGAAAAGTAGTCCGAAAGGACGGTGAAATAGACCTGAAACCATATGTCTACAAGGAGTCGATGCGGGCATTTATGTCCGCTACGGCGTGCCTATTGAAGAATGAGCCAACGAGTTTACGTGTGCTGCTTTGGCTAAGGGACGTTGTCCTGGAGCCGTAGGGAAACCGAGTGTTAATAGCGCGAATATGTAGTACATGTAAGACCCGAAGCAAGGTGAGCTACCCATGAGCAGGTTGAAGGAGTGAGAAATCACTCTGGAGGACCGAACCGATATGTCGTTCAACGCATTCGGATGACTTGTGGGTTGGAGCGAAAAACTAATCGAACCTTGTAATAGCTGGTTCTCTCCGAAATAGCTTTTGGGTTAGCGTCACGTGTTCCTCTTAGGGGTAGAGCACTGGAAGAGTTCGACAGGGAGCAATCTCGCGAACTCTATCAAACTCCGAATACCGGAAATTAATAACGTGGCAGTGAGACCGTGGGGGCGAAGCTCCATTGGTCGAAAGGGAAACAGCCCAGATCTCAAAATAAGGTCCCTAAATCAATACTAAGTGCAAAGCGAGGAGGTGATATTTCTCTGACAATGAGGAGGTCGGCTTAGAAGCAGCCATCCTTGAAAGAAAGCGTAACAGCTCACTCATCGAGAGATTTCGCACCGAAAATAATCGGGGCTAAGTATTGTACCGAATTTGAGGATGTATATGTTCTTCGGAATATATACGTGGTAGGAGAGTATTCTGTTCAGCGTTGAAGCCAAAGGCGTGAGCCATGGTGGAGCGTACAGAAGTAAGAATGTTGGCACAAGTAACCGCAATGAAGGTGAGAACCCTTCACGTCGAAAGATCAAGGTTTCCTTAGCAATGGCAATCAACTAAGGGTTAGTCGGGCCTAAGCCGATGGCGAAAGCCGAAGGTGATGGACAAAAGGTTAATATTCCTTTACTTGCTATATGTGCGATGGGATGACGAAGTGTTGTACTGTAAGCAGATTATTGGATTTCTGTTTGTACATCGAGGATGAATTGTAGGCAAATCCGCAATTCACAAGTCCGAGATATGCATCGAGATGTGGGTTCGCCCATGTTAAGTTACAAGAGCACGCTTCCGAGAAAAATCTCTAAGCTTTATCATATAGTGATCCGTACCGCAAACCGACACAGGTGATCAGGTCGAGTAGACCAAGACGAACGAGTGAGACTACCCCAAGGAACTCGGCAAAAAAGCAGCCGTAAGTTTGCAATAAGGCTTGCCCCTAGCAATAGGGGCCGCAGCGAAAGTTTTCCTGCCAACTGTTTACCAAAAACACAGCTCCCTGCGAACTCGTAAGAGGATGTATAGGGGGTGACACCTGACCAATGCCAGAAGGT
>JACCDN010117012.1_pt1 | contig 13481 bp, 14 predicted proteins | sample 7441691 | NCBI WGS metagenome assembly JACCDN01 (sample SAMN15323439, study PRJNA562643) | freshwater metagenome | isolation source: river surface water | place: USA:Blue River Watershed | collected 2017-08-16 | reverse complement strand
GAACCTCCCCCGCCCCACGTTGAAGCAGGCCGTAATTGAAAGCGGCATTGACGCCATGAAGGCCGACTGCGACGACCTGAGCTTTGTAAATGTCATGGAGCTCACCAGTAGCGCAATCCGGGGCTGCATAGTTGCGCCCAATGGTAAGAAGCTGGTCGTTGCTGACTTGTCCAACATCGAAGGCCGGGATCAGGCGTGGTTATCGGGCGAGGATTGGAAGCTGCAAGCCTTCCGCGACTTTGACGCGGGCACCGGCCATGACCTCTACGCTATCGCCTACGCCAAGAGCTTCGGCGTGACGCCGGAAAGCGTCATGGAAGACAAGAAGCGCGGGGGCGACCAGCGCCAGATCGGCAAGGTGCAAGAACTTGCGCTGGGTTATGAGGGCGGCGTGGGCGCGTTCCTGACCTTTGCCGCTGCCTACGGTATCGACCTTGAGGAAATGGCCGATAAAGCCTACGGCGCTATCCCCGGCGAGATTCTCTATGAAGCCGAGGGCGTGCTGGAATGGACGAAGCGCAAGAAGCGCTCCACGTTCGGCCTCACCGACAAGGCGTGGATCGTCTGTGAATCGTTCAAGCGCTCGTGGCGCAAGGCCCACCCGAAAACCGCGTCTTATTGGCCGGAGCTTGGCGACGCTGTGCGTAAAGCCATTGCCCGCCCCGGTGTACTGATCGATTGCCGCAAACTCAAAGTGCAGCGCGACGGCAGCTGGCTGCGCATCCGCCTGCCCTCTGGCCGGTATCTGTGCTACCCGTCGCCGCAAGTGGATGAAAACGGCCAGATCAGTTACATGGGCGTCAACCAGTACACGCGCAAGTGGAGCCGCATCAAGACCTACGGCGGCAAGCTATTCGAGAACGTGTGCCAGGCCGTCGCCCGTGACGTGCTCACCCACAACATGCCGCTCATTGAGGCGGCCGGCTACCAGATCGTGCTGACCGTGCACGACGAAGTGATTTGCGAAGCGCCGGACTCGACCGAGTTTAACGAACCGCACCTGTCTTCCCTACTTGCAGCAAACCCGCCTTGGGCTACCGACCTGCCATTGGCGGCCGGTGGCTTTGAGGCTTACCGGTATCGAAAGGATTAACCATGTACCGAGTTGTTATTGCCTACCGCCTTTTCAAAATGTACCGCAGTGTCGGCCAATCATGCCGTGTATCACTGCGCCGCGCGTGGGAGTTTTCAGCATGACCCGCGAGAGTGATATTGAAAAGTACCTGTGCGACCGAGCTAAAGAACTCGGTGGCGAGGTGCGTAAAGTCCGCTGGATCGGGCGCAATGGCGCACCGGATCGCCTTGTGATGTTACCGGGCAAGCCGTATATCGACGGCGCACGCGGCATAACTTTATGGGTGGAGCTCAAGGCACCGGGCGAGAAGTGCCGCCCGCACCAAATCCGCGAGCACGAGCGCATGGCGCGCATGGGCCAGCGAGTTGTCGTTGTTGACTCCTTTGAAGGTGTAGATGAGGTGCTGGCATGAGCAAGTGGGATCGCCGCATGTTGTCACTCGTTGACCTTGTAGCCTCGTGGAGTAAATACCCGAGCACTAAGGTAGGCGCGGCCATCGTGGACAAACAGAACCGCATCGTGTCGCTGGGCTTTAACGGGTTCCCGCGCGCCGTCAGCGACAGCACCGAAACGCTGGTTGATCGTGACGAGAAGCTGCGCCGCACGATCCACGCCGAAGAAAACGCCATCCTATTCGCCGGCCGCCCGGTAATGGGCTGCACCATCTACGTGACGCACCCGCCGTGCGCCCGCTGCGCCGCAAAGATTATCCAGTCGGGCATTACCCGCGTTATCAGCAATCCGCCGTCGTTCGAGTTTCGCACCCGTTGGGCTGCTGATATGCACAGCGCTTTGAGCATGTTTGCGGAAACCCACGTTTCATTCGAGTGGCTAGACATTGAAGAGGTGCAGCCAGTATGAAGCGCTCAATCCAAGAACACCAGATCGAGGACAAACTGGCGTTGCGCTTAACGCAGGCCGGCCACCTTTGTATCAAGTTCGTTTCTCCGGGTTTCGCCGGAGTGCCGGATCGCATCGTGCTTACCAAAGACGGGCGGGTGTTCTTTGTTGAGTGCAAAGCCCCCGGTCGCTCGCTGCGCCGTACTCAGCCGCAAATATTAGCCCTGCTACGTAGCATGGGCCGCCGCGTCGAGATAGTGGATACCTTTGCCCAGGTAGAGCAGTTGGCTACGGAGTTTCAGCAATGACTCGCAAAGTCTTCACGCCCCGCGTGTACCAGAACGCGATTATTGAATGGCAACTCGATAAGCCGCGCGACGGTATCTGGGCGGGCATGGGCATGGGTAAGACCGTGGGCACCCTCACGGCGCTGGATATTCTGGAAATCTCCGAGCCCGGCCCCGCGCTGGTATTGGCCCCCTTGCGCGTTGCCGGTAGCACGTGGCCGGACGAGGCACGCAAGTGGGAGCACCTGAAGAACGTAGAAGTGTCGGCGGTTATCGGCACGCCTGAAGAGCGCCGCGCCGCGCTCAAGCGTCCGGCTACGGTCTACACCACGAACTATGAAAATCTCCCGTGGCTGGTGGAGCACTTCGATAAAAAGTGGCCGTTCCGCAAAGTCGTGGCCGATGAATCGACGAAGCTTAAATCCTTCCGGCTGCGCCAGGGCGGCAAGCGCGCCCACGCGCTAGGCCGTGTTGCGCACAGCCTGACGGATCGCTTCATCGAGCTAACCGGCACCCCGGCACCCAACGGCTTGCAAGACCTATGGGGGCAAGCGTGGTTTCTCGACAAGGGGCAACGCCTCGGCCGCAGTTTTGACGCCTTCAAATCCCGCTGGTTTCAGTCTATTCAAGTGGGGGCGGATCGTAATGCCGCGCGCCTTGAGCCACTGCCATTCGCTCAGGAGCAGATCGAAGATCGTATGCGCGACCTGTGCATGAGCCTGGACGCCCGCGACTACTTCGACATTTCCGAGCCCATCGTCAACGTGGTGCGCGTTGACTTACCCGCCCGCGCCCGCAATCTTTACAAGGATATGGAGCGTGAAATGTTCCTTGCCCTAGATTGCGGCACGGAGATAGAGGCTTTCAACGCGGCCAGTAAAACGATCAAGTGTCTGCAACTCGCCAACGGCGCGATCTACACGAACGAAACCGGTAGCGAGTGGGCAGAAGTGCACGATGTGAAGCTGCAAGCCCTTGAGGAAATCATTGAAGAGGCGGCCGGTATGCCGGTGCTGGTGGCGTACCACTTCAAAAGCGACCTTGCCCGCTTGCTCAAAGCCTTCCCGAAAGGCCGCGCGCTGGACAAGAACCCGCAGACGATTACCGACTGGAACGCCGGAAAAATCCCCGTGCTCTTCGCCCACCCAGCCAGCGCCGGCCACGGCTTGAACCTGCAAGACGGCGGCAACATTCTGGTGTTCTTCGGCCACTGGTGGAACCTCGAAGAGTATCTGCAAATCATCGAGCGTATCGGCCCCACCCGCCAGGCGCAGGCCGGATATGACCGCCCCGTGTGGGTTTACCACATCATCGCCACGGGCACCGTGGACGAGCTTGTTATGGCACGGCGCGACTCTAAGCGCGAAGTGCAAGACCTACTGCTAGACGCTATGAAGCAAAGGAGCTTAAGCAAATGACAACCGCCACATTGGTAGCGCCAGCGCCCTACGTGACTATCGCCATGGCGGCGATGCTCACCGGGCTAACGGAGAAAGCCATCCGCCGAAAAATCGAGGAAGGCAAATGGATTGAAGGCAGAGAGTTCCGCCGTTCACCGGACAACGGAATCTTTGTATCACTAGAGGGGTATAAAAAATGGATCGAATCGAAGGGGTAGAAATCAGGGGTGCGAGTATCCGCATCACCTTTACGTTCGAGGGCGTGCAGTACCACGAGCGCCTGACCGTCAACGGCAAGTCGCTGAACCCGACGCCCGCCAACATCAAGTACGCGGCGCGGGTAGCGTCCGACGTGAGGAAGCGCATCGCCCAGGGCACGTTCTTATGGGCGGACTTCTTCCCCGACTCGAAGCGGGCAAAGGAGGCCAAGGTAGCGACCACCTTTGGCGCACTGGCCGACGACTGGTTGAGCGCGCAGGGCAAGCTGGTGGAATCAACGAAAGACCAGTACGGCACGGCTATTCGCTTCTGGAAGAAGCTGATCGGGAAAGATAAGCGCATTGAGGACATCACCCACAAGGTGCTCGCTAAGGCCATTGGTGAATACCCGTGGAGCTCGGCGAAGACCCACAACAATTACCTGATCGCTTTGCGCGGGTTGTTTGAAATGGAGTATCACGGGCCGAAGACGTTACATAACCCGATGATTGGCATTAAGAACATGGCAACCGTTAAGACGCTGCCCGACCCGCTGACCCCGGACGAGCGCGACCGTATCCTTGCCGACCTATCGAGCCACTACGATAAGCGCGTCTACGCCTACTTCCAGTTTGCTTTCTATACCGGTATGCGGCCAGAAGAGATTATCGCCCTGCGCTGGTCTGACTACGACAAGGCCAGCAAGGTTATCCGCGTCCAGCGCGTGCGCACGTTTAGAGGTTCCGAGCGGGAAGGTTCCAAGACCCACAAGGTGCGCGACGTTGATCTGATGCCGCAGGCCATCGCCGCACTGGAACTGATGAAGCCTTATACCTTCATGCAAACCACGGGCGTGGAGGGCGACAACAGCGCCGATATTTTCCAGAACCACGTAACGGGTAAGGCATGGCACGACGAACGCAGCCAGCGCGACCACTACTGGCGGCCGAGCCTTAAGCGCTTGGGTATCCGGTGGCGTCGCCCGTACAACACCCGTCATACCTACGCCACCGTGGCGCTCATGGCCGGTGTACCGCCCGCCTACATCGCCAACCAGCTAGGCCACAGCCTGCAAATGCTGCTGGAAAAGTACGCCCGCTGGATACCAGGGGCAGACAACGGCACTGCAAAAGACGCATTAGCGGCCGCGTTCGGCGGCCAAGTATCCACCAACCAACAGAGGACAGCATGAGCCTTACCTTTGAGATTGTGAAACGCGGCATATCCGCAACGAAATACTGGATCGGGCTTGAGCTACCGCCGGAGCTTTGCCAGTTAAATATGCGCCAGCTTACCGCGCTGCGGAAGATGGTAACGAAGGCCTACAACGCGGGGAGGAAAGAGAAATGAGCGGGGATGCAGGGTTTCTGTTTGGCTGTATTGTTGGCGGCGGACTTGTTTTAATCGGGTACTGGCTAGGCTCCCGATGAAGGTACTTGTAGCTTGTGAATATTCGGGCGTTGTGCGCGACGCCTTTCTTGCAACGGGGGGGGAGCACCTAGTAATGAGTTGCGACCTCTTGCCGACAGATTCACCAGGCAGCCACTATAAAGGCGATCTATTCGACGTGATCGATTACCCGTGGGATTTGGTCATTGCGCACCCGCCTTGCACCCACCTGTCTGTTTCCGGCGCCCGCCACTTTGAAGCAAAACGCATGGATGGACGCCAACAATCCGCTGTGTCATTCTTCATGCAGATCGTTCGCCGTACGGCACACGTTCCAATGGTGGCAATCGAGAATCCGGTTTGCATCATGTCCGGCCTGTATAGAAAGCCGGATCAGATTATCCAGCCGTGGCAGTTCGGCCACGGGGAAACCAAAGCAACGTGTTTGTGGCTGAAAGGGTTGCCGCCGCTGGTGCCGACCGAGATAGTCAAAGGGCGTGAAAACCGCATTCATCGCCTGCCGCCAAGTGCAGATCGTTGGAAAATAAGGAGCCAGACCTATGCTGGAATTGCTAGAGCTATGGCCGAGCAGTGGGGAAACTATCCCAAATCAATACCAAAACAGACCAATAACCCGATAACTATCTGATTCTAAACAAGGTTATTGGTAGGCGCGATTGGACTCGAACCAACGACCCCCACCATGTCAAGGTGGTGCTCTAACCAGCTGAGCTACGCGCCTACTGCAAGGAGCCGAACTATACAGACTTCATTCCTGCTTGGCAAGCGCGGCATCGTGTCTTGTTCAGGATGCGGTCAAAAAGAACTTACTCAACCCCAAACCAAACCACAACACCAACAGCACGAGAAAACTCACCAGATCACGACGACAAACCGGGACGCGCGTCAACAGGCGATCTGCACCTGCCCGTACAGGGCGCAGCAGGAAATCAAACATCATCAGCACACCATTACGATCAGCCGACGAACCCGCCAATAGCGCCAGAAGCCCCCTGCCCACAAACAACCAGAGCACCAGCTCCAGCCCCCCTCTGAAGGCAACCACGCCATCCAACAACGTCATTATTGTTCATCCACCCCGAAGCGCCGATCCAGCCGGTTCATCAGATGCGCATACACCCCGATAAGCACAAGATAAAGCAACAACGACCCCTGCGCGCCCATAAAATAGCCAAGAGGCAGCCCCATCAACGTAAATTGGTTGAGCTGCTCGGAAAAGAAGGGAACGACAAAAGTAATCACAGACCAGGCACCCAGCAACAAACCGGTCAGCCCTAATGTTTTGAACCAGTACTGACGCTGCTGTTGGCGCAACCGATGGCTATCGGACATAGCGCTCTCCAGAAACCTCTGACGGAGTAGCACCCCGGTTATACAAAATCCGAGGATAACGCAGCCGCTCGATAAACTGCTGACTTTCTGGCCCAGGTGGCTTGGTCATCAAACTCACGATGGCGTTAACGACAAAACCGGCGGGCACACCAAAAATACCCGCTGCAGCCGCATCGATACCAAACCAGGGCTCCATCCCAATGCCATACCAAGCTAATAAGGGAATACTGTCGAACTTCACTCGGGTGATGTAATACAGCGTCACGGCCAAACCCGCAAACATGCCCGCCAAAGCCCCCTGACGATTCGCCCGTGGCCAAAACACACCCAGCACCAGCGCGGGGAATAGCGCTGAACCCGCCACAGAAAACGCCCAAGCTACCATGTCAACAATAGAGGCGGGTCGTTGCACCGCAATCGCCGCGGCAAGAATCGCCATGCCCACCATCACCGACTTCGACACAATCAACCGCCAAGAAGACGACGCATCCGGACGCAACATTTTGAAATAGATATCGTGTGATAGCGCCGATGTAATGGAGAGCAACAAGCCTTCCGAGGTCGACAATGCTGCCGCCAATCCGCCGGCAGCCACCATGCCGGAAATAACATAGGGCAACCCCGCAATCTCCGGTGTCGCGAGCACGATCACATCCGGGTTAATACTGAGTTCAGCCCACTGCAAAATGTGGTCATGGTTAATATCGTCAATCGAGACAAGCCCGATCTTGGTCCATGCATTCACCCAGGAAGGCAAAGTCTCAATAGGCACACCAATCGTATGCTGTAAGACATCGAGCTTCACAAACACCGCATAAGCTGGCGCCAGCAAATAAACGAGTGCAACAAAAAATAGCGACCAAAAAACAGATCGACGCGCCTGACTGACACTGGCGATACTGTAATAACGCATCAATAGGTGTGGCAGCGATGCCGTACCAATCGTCAGGCAAAACACCAGCGCCAGAAAATTGGCGCGACTGTGCCCCTCTTGCGGCAAGGCAAACGGTTCGAGATCGGTGACCGGCGTATCCGCGCGACGACGCGCCTCCTTCAGATCATTGCGCCATTCGGCATGCGCCTCATGGGGCGTTGCCGGCAAAGCACGTCGTTCGCGCTCCATCTGGACGATATCGCGTACAGGCACATCGTTCGCCTTCATCTGCTCGATGGTGTCATTCAGACGCGCCCGCTCAACAGCCAGCGAGCCCGGCAAATGCGTAATCTGCGCCTCAAGGCGCTCCGCCTTTTGTGCATACAAGGCACGCACAGCCACTTCTTCCGGCCGGTTAAAAACCTCCTGCTCCAGACTCACCAACTGATGCATGGCCGACGCATAGAGCACCGGCGGCGCAGGCACCCCCGTCCGATCGAAGGACAGAATCGTAATCGGCGTAATGTAGGCAATCAGCAGAATGGCATATTGAGCAGCCTGCGCATGCAACAACGCCCGCATGCCGCCGAGAAACGAACAGACTAGCACCCCCGCCAGCCCCAGATACACACCGATTTCGAATTGCAGCGTAATAAAACGGCTCGTAATCAGGCCGACGCCGTAAACCTGTGCCACCACATAAATCAACGAGGCCAAAATAACGGCCATCGCACCGGCCAAACGGATCCCCTGACCACCATAACGGGCTGCCAGAAAATCTGGCAGCGTGTATTGGCCAAATTTTCTCAAATAGGGTGCCATCAGCAAGGCCAGCAATACGTAGCCGCCCGTCCAGCCAATCACGAATGCCAGCCCCTGATAGCCTGATTGATAGAGGGCGCCGGCCAAACCAATAAATGATGCCGCCGACAACCAATCCGTACCGGCCGACATGCCCGCATACACAGCGGACACACGCCGCCCGGCCACAAAATATTCCGCAACATCCGACGTACGGGTAAATAACCCGACCAAGGAAAACACCAGCAACGTCAGTAACAAAAAACTATAACCAATCCACCGCTGGCTCATGCCACGCTGTTCCAGCCAGGCGAGAACCAGCACCGCCAAGCTAAAACCAACGGCAAACAGCCCGACAAACACAGCCGGCCCATAAGCACCAAGTAACAGTCTGAGACGATTTGGCATGCGCGGCTGACTAGATCCTATACGTCAGCTTGAGTCGTTGTTGCAAACGTTTCGCCTGCTTCAGGCCTTCACGCAAAACCGCTTCGTCATAGGTGCTTAACTCATCCGGATGCAAATGGTTGTCCGGATTCTTCCCGGTTGCAATCGCCCGCTGCTGATGTCCAAGGCGCAGCCGTTGCAGATCCGACATTGCCTGCAATGCGGCAGACACATCCAGCGGATTCATCCCGAACTTCTGCCCCGCCATTTCGAAACGGATCCGAGTACTCGCTGAATCAACCCCATACGCCAAACCGATAATGCGTGCTACATCGACAAAAATCCGGATGCCGTACTTCTTGATGTCGACGAATTTTTCACCGCCATCTTTTTCCATCACTACATCCCCCGTAAAACCGATGGGGGGCTCAGCTGCCAACGCATTCGTCGCCATAAGCCGTAGAAATGTCTCGGCATTCGGCGCCCATTTCACCAACATGTCGCGCAGGGGTTGCACCAGTGAGAAATCCCCGTACAAGGGTCTGACATCAAAAAAGATAGAGGCATTCAGCAATGCTGACGGTTCGGGTTTATGAATCCAATCGAAAAACAGACCCTTCCATTCTTCTTCCGAACGGCACCAGGCCGGATTCCCCGCCATGATATCGCCAGAACACAAGGTGAACCCACACTCTGCCAAACGCTGATTCACTTTCTGTGCAAAGGGTAAAAACACATTGCGCAGCAACGTGGCCTCATGCTCATCGGATGCAGAAAAAACCAGGCCATTGTCCTGATCCGTCACAAGCGTTTGTTCATGGCGGCCTTCCGAACCCAGACTGATCCAGCACCAATTGGCTGCCGGCAAACGGGCCTCTTCTGCGGTCAGCGCTACCACACGTGCCGCAAGACAATCGTTGAGCCACGAAATGGCATACGTCGTCAGCGACCCCGACAACCCCGCACCCAGAAATGATTCGCCAATACGGCGCCCCTCTTCGGCATGAATAATCAAGGTTTCGATACTGTCTGCCGCTTCGATTTTTCGGGCAAGCTCCTGTGCCCGATTAATCGCAAAGGTATTCTGTCCAAAGTGGTTCATCAGTACTTCACCTGCGCAAAATAAGTTTTCTGAGACGCATCCAGCGCCTGACGGAGCGTCACAATACCCTGCTCGGCCAATGCCGGCAGCAGACGAATAAAGACCTGCGCAGTCGCCGTGGCATCGGCCAGTGCATTATGCCGTTGATCCATCGAGATACCCAGACGCTGCATAATCGCTTCCAGGCTGTGGCTCTGCTGATTCGGATGCGCAACCGCCGAGAGTAACAACGTATCGAGCACAGGTTGGTCAAAACGGATCCCCAACATCCCCTCTTTCAACTCCAGGAAGCGCATATCAAAGGCCACGTTATGCCCCACCAGCACCGTATCCGCACAGAAATCGTGGAAAGCCGGTAGCACCAGATCGATCGTCGGCTGTCCCAACAGCATACTGTCGGTAATACCGTGTATGGCAATACTTGCTGCCTTCAATGGGCAACGCGGGTCAACCAACTGATCGAAATGCTCCTGCAAAAGTGGCCGACCATTCAAAATCCGCAGCGCACCGATCTGAATGATTTCATCCCCATTGGCGGGTTCCAGCCCCGTCGTTTCAGTATCGAAGACGGTATAGACCAGATCCGCCAGCGGTTGATCCAGATCCACTTGCCCCATGGGCCGATCAAACAGATCAAAATCGTAATACTCTGGGCGATCTGCAGTGGACTGCCGTGCCGACTGCTGCAACACATCCAGCTCCGGCGTAGCCTTTGGCAGCAACAAACGAATAGAGGCTGGTGCCGTTGGACGCTGGCGCTGATACCAGATCTCGCCGGCATGCCGATCCAGAACTTCGCGCAGTGTCGGTGGATTAACACCGTGATCCTGTCGCATCGGCTCAATTTCCCAGGACAACACCGTCTCGGTCGACATCGACAAACCGATCCACATCAGATCCATATGCACAAAGCGCTCATCCGACCCCAGTTTCAGCGTGAACGAACGAACTTCGCCAGCCTCTTCAATACGGGTTGCCAGATACGTCAACGCACTCACCAGGGAGAAACTGTCCGCACGAATCCAGAGTGGCACATCAGTGGCAGTCTGCACATCGACGGGCATCTTGATCCGCTCATGAATACGACGGCCAGCTGCTTCGATCACATCTGCCGCCATCATGTCATCCAATGGCCAATGTTGGCGTAGCGTATCAGACAACGTGACCAGCGAATCATCCAGGCGCTGACTCATCCGGGTAACTTCGGAAGCCAACACCGCGACAAAACGTTCCCGGTCTTCTGCCTCCATATCAGGGTTATCGGCCAACATCTCCACGGCCGCACGCAGCGTACCGAGCGAGGCACGACTCCCCTCGGTTAGGCTCCCCAGCACCGCGTCACGACGGGCTTCCTGCTCTAGTACTCGGGTAATATTTTCAATCAGCAGAATATAGCCCGATGCGGTTGCCACTGTCTGCGATTCCTGCTGCCGCAACACCGGTGCAATCTGTACACGTATGAGTTGACCGCCATCGGTCGTCGTCACAAAGTTTGCCACCGGGTGACGATTACCGCGCTCCAGCTGCAAACGAATCGTGTCTCGCGCGTAATCGACCTGGCTGGTTTCCAGAATCGATGTAATCGACCGCCCTAACCCGATCAGCGCGCCGCTAGACACTGACGTCGGCCCCTTGGCCAGGGATTCGAACATGAAGCGCGCACGGTTGTTGTACAGCAGAATACGACCGTCAAGATTGCAGACCACTACGGCCTGCGCCAGTTCCGACATCAGTGCAGCGAGACGGTTTTTCTCTTCTTCCACGTTGGCCTTGGCTTTCACCACCTGCGTTTCCACATCATCGATATAGGCGTCACGCTGTGTTGCCAAATCATTGATGGCTCGCACCAATTCTCGCAGCTCCGGCGGGCCTTCTTCAGTAATACGGAAGGAACGGTTGGAACCCAGCATCAGGCGAAGCTCTTCTACCATCGCCGCCATACCTGTGACATAGCGGTTGAAGAGCCGACGAATCAGTACCAACCCCAGCACAAAACCGGTGGCCGTTAACATACCACCCAGTGGCACCTGCGGCAGCAGATGCTCAACCAGCACCTCACGCATCCCCGGAGAAGCACCCAGCCAGATTAACAACGACGTCAACAGGAACGGCCCGGTCATCAACAAACCCAGCACCGCCACTGCCAGCACGAAGCGCCATTTGGCCGTGAGATCACGCATCATCATAAACAATCACCATCAGCTTGCATCGTAGGAATGAGGTTGTCGGCCAGCGCCTTAAGCTGACAGTAACTCACGGATCTTCGCGACCAGATCCTTGGTCGAAAAGGGCTTCAGCATGTAGGCATTGGCACCGAGCGCCAACCCTTTAGCCTGCTCTGTTTCTCGCCCTTTCGCCGTCAGCATGATGATCCGGATGTGATTCAGTGCGCTATCGGAACGCAGCACTTCACACACTTCGAAACCAGATTTTTTGGGCATCATCACATCCAGCAAAACCAGGTCTGGTGAAAACGACCGTACCTTTTCTAGCGCGGCATCACCATCACCGGCTGTGTCGATCACAAACCCTTCCTTCTTCAAAAGAAACTCCAAAGACATCACGATGTTGGGTTCGTCATCAACAATCAGAATCTTGTGGGTCATTTTTATCTCCTCAAATCATGCCGTCAGATGACGACATCGTTATCTCTTGCCAGCGGCAAAGTGAACAGGAAGGTTGAGCCGCCTGAAGCGGTTGCCACCGACGCCGATGCATCGGCAGTGGCATCGTGCACACCTGCACTTTCAACCCACAGCTGGCCACCGAAATGCTCAACAATCTCGCGACTGATCGGCAATCCCAGGCCCGTACCCTGCGGCTTGTCTGTCATGGTATTCCCACCCTGACGGAAACGCTCGAAAATGATCGGCTGGTATTCCTCAGCAATACCCGGCCCGTTATCCTTCACCGAAACCCGAGCGAAGCCGGCATCATGCGTCAGCGTCATACGTATCAGACCAACAACGGGTGGCACAAACTTCACAGCATTCGACAACAGGTTGATGATCACCTGTTTCAAACGATCACGATCCACATCCACCCAAACCGGGTGACCATCTTCCGGCAATTCCAGCGTAAAGACCGTGCCTTTATCACGGAACAACTGCCCCACTGACTCGGCCGTTATCTGCAAAAGTGGTGCCAGATCCAGACGCTCAATATCCCATTCCACCCGGCCGGATTCCAGCTTAGCAAAGTCAAGAATCTGGTTGATCAGGCGCGTCAGGCGCTCTGCCTCGCCGACAATGATGCCCAGGAAACGCGTCCGGTCATCTGCCGCCATATCCGGGTCGTCATGCAGCATTTCCGAGAACGCACGTATGGACGTCAAAGGCGTCCGCAGCTCGTGCGTCACGGTCGACATGAAGTCATCCTTCAGGCGATCCACCTCCATCAGCTTTTCGTTGGCCTGGCGCAGCTCTCGCGTTGCCGCCTCCAGCTCTGCCGACTTGCGTTCAAGCTCTTTAGAATGCGCCCGCACCTGCGAGGCTTCATCCAGAATATTGAGCACCTCATCCAGGCCCAGCTCTTCTTCCTGCACCACCGAGCTCACCATCACGTGCGCACTGGCCGAACCAATCGTCCCCGCTAGTTGCGTCTCGGCAAACAACACAAAATCGGCATCTGCCTGCAGATTAGCCACCTTGGCGATGCCCTTATTACGGGCATAGCGCTGCAAACGACTTTGCGCCTGGCGTGGCCCCAGAAAGCGCTTCAATAACTCAATCAAGGCATCCGCCGAGGCTGTCCCCCGCCAGATGCGTGGTGCAAT
>JACCDN011104405.1_pt1 | contig 13487 bp, 12 predicted proteins | sample 7441691 | NCBI WGS metagenome assembly JACCDN01 (sample SAMN15323439, study PRJNA562643) | freshwater metagenome | isolation source: river surface water | place: USA:Blue River Watershed | collected 2017-08-16 | reverse complement strand
TTTGTACTCGCTACGTCGGGCTATAGCGCAGTTGGTAGCGCGCTTCGTTCGGGACGAAGAGGCCGTGAGTTCGAGTCTCACTAGCCCGACAGGAGAGTGAATTAACCCCTTATCGTACCTTTCTTATGCGCTCCCCCGAAGCCTTTCGTGCCAAACCCGCAACTCCCTCCAGAAGGAATGAGTTTGCCGCTGCTTCGTTCGCGATTCTGTTTGGAGCATTTGGGTGTGAAAAAATAGAGACTGGCCCAACAACATCTCGTCCCGTTTCTGGGATCGAACAAATAAAACGCGAAGGGACGCCGCAAACCGCTGAACGCGTCATTGCGAGCACCTTGATTCCTCGTGCCGAACAACCTCCCGGAACCCTCGTCGAGTGCTCGAGTCTTCAGATTCAAGGAAATTGGCAAGCCGAATCAAATGCCGGACGGTTAAATGCACTCGTCGAGAACAACCCCTCCATCGACGTGATTACACGAGCACCCCTACAGATCAATCACCTCCTGTTCCGTGCAGATGAATCGCAACAAGCGGCGCTTGAATCCCATCGCGTTCAGCTGAGTTACCGCTATGTCCGAACCGTCGTCCGCGATCCGAGCCTGCGTGCGGGAAATCCATCTGGAAGTACGCACATGGTCAGTCAACAATTGACTGTTCGTCCTGTTGGCGAGCGTCTGCCTGAACACGGTCCCCGACCGACGTCTCAAGAGATCCATTACACGGCCAACTCCTATGAGTCTGCGCTCGGGCAAGCCCTTCTGTTGCTCGTGAAACCTGCGGAGGGGGTAGTAGATGCGCAAATGCATCTAGAACAAGAAGCTGCGATCCAAATGCATCTACGCTTTCAAGGTGAAACCTGCGGTCCAATCACAACTCCTGGTATGACGGACAGCATTTACTGTATGCGTGAGTTCAACGAAAGAAGAAGTTTGGTGATCGATGACATTCGATCACGGATCCAGCCAAACGGCTTCGTACGCGTCGATGTTCACTATCACACGGACCCTAGCGAGCCTGCCACACCTGGTAGGTAGCGTCTTCGGCCATCAGCGCGGAGCGGAGGTTTGCTCGATCAAAAAATTTCTTCACCGGGATCGTCCCTTGTACGACCAACGTCATCAACCCATCTGAAGCCAGATGGGTTTTGGCTTTTGAAATAAAATACTCTAACGGCTGCGTTGTCTGACGCGCTCCTTGGTGAACCGGTGGGTTACTGATGATGAGATCGTATTTCGCCTCCGCTGGGAGCGCATCCCAACTATTGCCCCAGATCGCGTGAATCCCTGGAACATTTTTCTTCGTTGCTTCAATTGCGAAGGCATTCAAATCAACGGCATCAATCGAGACGTCGGGGGTTCGCTCCTGAATCGCTCGGGCGAGCACACCTGTTCCAGATCCCATATCCAAGACACGGGCACCCGGTGCACAGTCTGGAAGCTGTTTGAGGAGAAGCTTTGTTCCCTCATCAATAATTCCGTGCGCAAACATGCCCGGATAAGAGGCAAAGGTCAGAGAGCGCTTCCCGATCGTTGCTTTCACCTTTTTCTCCCACTGACTCAAGTTCGGGCGCAGCGCTTCCGTGACCGACGTACGAACGGCCGACATGACTCGTTCACGATGTTTATAAATCACGACCTCCGGTTGTTCGAACCAGGGAGCGAGATGATCTTGAACCGACTTAATCCCCTCTTGATTCGCTCCGTAGATCAAGATGGTTGATCCAGACTGAAGACGCGAAGCAGCGACTTCAAGCGCGAGCGTCGTAAGCTCACGATTTGTCGGAAGATGGAGAATGACGCCATCAAACAGCCCCTCATCCGGCCACAGACAAATCTCACGCGCCGCCCAAAGCCAACTCCACTCCGTCACCTCACATCCCTGGGCGCGCAGCGTATCTCCCACCAGTGGAGAATCAGGCTCAATCACTAACACTCGCCCTGTCAGCGACTTGAGCTCAAGACCAAGCAACAAAATATCCCCTGGGTCAGTGAATTCCATAGGCAGGTATTAGTGAATATGTCCCGCGTGTCCGCCGTGGCTACTTCCCACCTCTTCCTGTGACACGTTCCGCTTCTGAAAAAACCAGGCCGTGAGCAACGCACTGATAGGAACCGTAAAGATCAGTCCGATCGTACCTGAAAGAGAACGGATCACCTCATCCACCACATTGTCGAAGTTGATAAACTTCAGCCACGAGCCGCCGAATTGCGAGTAGAGCAGAAGGGTTGAGAGCGAGCCTCCAACATACGCATAGACCAAGGTATTTGCGAGCGCGCTCATGTGATCATTTCCGATCGTCATCCCCGCTTTAAAGAGCTGTTGGAATCCCAGACGTGGGTTTGCGCGCTTCACTTCTGCTAACCCAGACACGATCGACACGGCTACGTCTTCCACCACACCCGCCGAAGCGATGATAATTCCGGCGAACAGTAGCCCACGTGGATTCAAGCTTGGATTTTGATTAAAGAACAATCGGTCTTCTTCAGTTGAAAGCCCATTCAGATGAGCCCAGTCTGCAAAAATCCAAGAGATCAAATACGCCACGAGCGCACCTCCCATTGTCCCAATCGCGGTCACATAGGTCTTCCGATTCCAACCCATACTAAAGCCACTCGAGACCAGCGTGAACACCCCGCTCAGCACAATCGCAATCGGAATCGGATTCACTCCGCGCAAGAAGGCTGGAATCAACACGTAGCCAATCAACGCAATGGAAATGAGAATCGAAGCGGCCACTTTTAGTCCTTGCCAGCCCGCGAGTAATACAAGCGATAGAACGAATAATACGACCAACCAAATCATCGCAGAGCGGCGGTCGTAGCCTTCAATATAAAACGTCTGGCCCGCATCAGCTGAAGATTGAATCAAGATCACCACCTTGTCTCCCTGTCGTGGCTGAATGCCATACGGATTTGAACCAACATCGTTTACGATGTCGCGCGTCTGCCCATCGAGTGGTCCTGACAAGAAACGAACCGTGTACGATTCCACCTGACGCCCGCCGTTTACCGTCTGCTCCTCATTCCGCTTTACCCCCTCCACCATCGCTCGCTCATACCGCCCATCGCGTCCCCCTTCGCCCGTATCGACGGTCGCAGGTGTACTCGTCACCGAGATAACAGAGGTCGTTCCAGAGGTAGCGACAATGTCGGGCAGGGTGCTCGTCGTAGTCTGCGCCTGTACCGGAACAACGCCTACGAGCCAGGCCAAGCTCAGAACCCCAAACACCGAGAAGAGGAGACGTTTCATAGAGATAGGGTCAGCTTAACCGATTTTCGCCTCCCACGGAAACGGACGAGGATAGATCGCTTCTTCGGCTGCATAGGTCGTGAGCCAATCGAGTAGCTTAGCCGTCGCACGCGTATCCTCTTCGTTATAGGCAATCAGCGCCTGCAAATCTGTAGAATCTTTCTTGGTAAGCCAGCGTTCATAGACTCCAACCGAATCCGCTCCATGCGAGACCGCCCCCTCCCAGGTCGCACCAATCAGCTTTCCGATATTTTTAAGACTGTAGATATACAATGGAAAGACTGCGTGATCTTTGAGCACTTCATTGAGATCAATCATCGAATTCAAGAAGCGTTTCACGCCTGTATGCTCCTCCGTGTGATAGCGATGCCCCATGAGCTCGATCCGTTCACGTTCATACATCGAGTAGTGGTAGACCACGTAGCTCTCAGGCAACGTTTCTGTCCAAGTCACGAACTTTTTCCACAGTCGCTTTTCATCACTCAGGCGCTTGGCGACAAAAGATACGTATTTCTCTTTTCCTGCTTGCGTATCACGTACTAAACACCCAAAAAGATAGTCCGTATCCGTTGGCGGATGACTTTCAATATCAAAATGAATTTGGTGCGTGACCGGGGATGGTTTGAAGACGGCTCGGACAATGATCGCGTTCTCTGTCAGACTCCGTGCCTGACGCTGGATCGATTGTAAGCTCTTCAAGGTAAGACGTGGATCAAGACCGGACAACTGGCTCGGATCCATTGCGACTGCCTGATCCACGGTCAGCACCCCAATCTGACGCAGTGCCTCGCGCTGTCGACGATTCACTTGAAACAACAAAGCGATATCTTGCGTACGTTCCGCAAGCTCAAGACAGCACACTCCCCAGGGCGAAATATCAACACAGGCTTTGCGTAACGTAGGCTCCGGACATTCCCCCGCCTGTATACGCTCAAGCTCTTGAATGATCTCCTGGACTTCAACTTCCGCCTCGCGTGGATCGCTCGGGAGCAATTCTCCGTCCGGACCAAGCACAAAGCCCTCTGTCGGCATCACTTCCTGAATCTTCGAAAGCAGTTGCCCCTGCCAACCAACCTGCAGATGATCTTCCTTCCGCAGAACATGTTTCCGCTTCACCAGTACCGGAATATATGACCAGTCTCCGAAGACACTTGGCTGCTCTTTCCGAATGAGTAATGTCGGATTTCCAACGATATGCTCATGCTGCAAACAGCCACCGTAAATCGCTGTTGCTCCGCGCTTCATCAAGCGCCGTGTTTTTTTCGTACGCTCTTCGTCGCTCGCTCCAGAGACGGAAGAGATCTTTCCATACATCTTCCGAGCGATCGCTTTCTCTTTGAGCAACTTTCCCTGCATCAACTCTTCGCGCGCCTCCATCCCAGGTTTCTTTAGCGTCGGATCTCCATACAATTCCCAATAGAGCCAATGCGGGCATTGGAGATAGCGGAGCAGCTCTCGATCGGAAAGAAGTGGTTCTGTGCGAGACATAACGGTCATCATAACAGAAAGGAGGGCCGAAGCCCTCCTTATCCGACAAACGAACGATTATTTCGTTTCTTTGTGCGCCTGATGCGTTTTGCAGTGCGAACAGAACTTATTCAATTCAAGACGAGCTTTGATCGTCTTTTTGTTCTTGTGTGACTGGTAGTTGGTTTTCTGGCAATTCGTGCAGGCCAACTTGATGAGGAAGTCTTGGGACATACGTTTGAGATGGGAGGAGAATACGCGTAAAACCCGCTTTTGGCAAGTTTCTCACGATGGAGCCGAAGACCGGGTTTGAACCGGTGACCTACGGTTTACAAAACCGTTGCTCTACCAGCTGAGCTACTTCGGCATGAATAACGTAAAGCAGGGCTAGAATACGGGGTTTTTTGAAGGAAGTCAACGGAGCCAGAGAAGCCCTATTTTATTGACTTTTTGGCTAATTTGTGCTAGACTTGTCTGTTCTGGACGCCTCCCTGTGGCTAATTCTTGGCCCTAGAGCGGCGACCGGAACAGCGATTTTGCTCATTCCCCCGGACGCACAGGCTCAGATCATGCTCGAAGAATTGATGCGACAGCTGGCCCCGGTCATCACCACAATCCTGGAGCGCCTCATGCGCTTCTATCAGGAGCGCCTCGCCGACCTGACCCGCCTCTACGAGGCGCAGATCCTCAGGCTCCGCACGGAGATGGAGCGCGTCGCCCGCGAGCAGAGCGAGCGGGTGGTCGTGAACAACCTCCGCGGCATCGGGCACTGGGCGTGGGAGCTCATCTGCCTGAACGTCGCGATCTCGATCGCGGCCGGGATCGTCCTGTCCGTCCTGCTCTTCTTCTACGTGCGGTACAAGTGGCGCCGCTGGCGGTGGGAGCCCAACCTGCTTCAAGCGACGCTGGATCAGAACGCCCTCATCCGGGAGAACAACCGACTGATGGGCGAGATGCTCAAGAACCGCTCGGGGTCGCCCGAACCGTAGACTCGCACCTTCACCTCCTCGGGTACGCGCGGCACTCACCGTGCGCGCCCAGGAACCAGATCACCGATTCACGCAATCGACGATGCGGCTCCTGAGAAGCCTCTACTCTTTCCCCAGCTCTTTCACCCACTTCGTAAACTCCTCCCCCTTGTGTTCAAAGTTTTTCCAAAGTCGATAGCTAGGCGAAGCAGTTGATAACAAACACGTCATGCCAGCGGAGGTGTGTTGATAGGCGAAGCGCACCGCTTCTTCCATCGACTCCGTTTCACAAAAGGCAAAGGCTCGTCGTGAATGCCGCTCGAGGGCGGCTTTTATGTTGGCACCCGTATCAGGAAATAATACGATATTCCTTACACCGGAGGCGTCGATCATCTTTGCAAGTTCGTCGAAGACGTAGCCACGGTCCGTCCCTCCTAGAAATAGCGTCTCTACACGTGGTACCGCCTGGAGTGCCTGAATCGCCGCCTCAGGCGCAGACGCAATCGCGTCATCGATAAAGGTGATTCCACGGAATGTACCGACATCAGTTAATCGGTGAGGGAGCGGTTGGAAGGCTTGGATCGCCTGCTCTGCCTGTTCGGGTGTAACGCCGAATTGCTGAGCCGCCGTCCAGGCGCCATACACATTTTGCACGTTGTGCGCTCCACGTAAGCGTAGCCCTTCGAGTGAGAAAGGAATGCTGTCTGCAAACGGAATTGCTGTTCCGGGCGCCTCTCTGACGAGTTCCTGTAATTCTGGATAATGCGCGTTGTAGATGAAGACCTGCTTTGTATCCCCTTTCCGCACAATGTTCGCCTTGGCTTCAAAATAGGCTTCGAGTGATCCATGATAATCCAAATGCTCTGGAAAGAAGCTCGTAAAGACGGCGACCTCAGGCCCACGCTCGAGATCATCGAGTTGGTAACTGGACAGCTCCATCACGTAGACATCCACCTGGCCATCTTCGTCTGCAACGTCGAGAGCTGGTGCTCCGATGTTTCCTACGAGACGCGTGCGCTTCCCGCCCGCTTGCAGCATTGCGGCAATCAAAGACGAGGTCGTACTCTTTCCCTTTGAACCCGTCACACCCACGATGGGCTTTTTGACGTTAGCAAAAAAAAGATTCGTGGCCGTCGTATACGGAACGGTCACAAAACGCTTGGAAATGCCTGGCGTTTTGATTACAAGATCACCCGTTGTTTGCAATGCGAGATAGTCCACGTCCCGTGCTTGATCCGCGATGATGATCTCCGCCTGAGGCGCGTGTTTCTGCAAAAAGCGCTCAGTCGCTTGCCCCTCCTTCCCATATCCGAGAAGGACGATTTTTTTCTTTGCTTGTAGCTCAGCGATGGTCATAGAGTGTGGTAGATCTTTTGGAAGGGTGTTGGGAGCGCTGCGATCGCCTCTGCGTTCGGTGTCAGGATGTCTTTCTCAAGTGCAGCCCAATCGGAGACAAGTGGCGCTACCTCATCTTCAAAGAGTTTCATGATCGGCTCTCCGGTATACGCTCCTGATGCCTGTGCTAAGTGAAATGCTAAACGTGTTTCCTCCGGCGTCCCCACACATTCGAATGGCTTAATCCCCTTCACGCCCAAGAGTTCACGATACAGATCTGTGAGCGCTGGATCCGCGAACAGATTTTTTCCGATTGTCTCAACTAATTGTTCTTTTGGAATATAAGGCGCAAGCAGTGCGAACACAAACGCGCACTTGGGACACATCCCGCACCAATAGGCTTTTCCTGCACGCTCTGGCTGTTCCTTGCTCACGACGAAGTTGCGGTTACAGCTTGAAACATGTCCAAGGTACTGCGACGAACGTGCAAAGAGCTTTGCGATCGCAAGTTCGTGCAAGGGACGAAGCAAAGAAAACGTTGTAACACCTGGCGTTATGAACGTATGGATATAGTCTCGAACCAGCTTCTCCGCCTCCACGGACTTTGACCACTGGTGGTTAATTTCCATGCCTAGATAGTCGATATTTCCTTCACTTGCACTCGACTCATTTGAAAAGGCAACCCACGCGTAATCACACAGAACGGCGACAAACATCGCTCCAAAACTCCAGACCGTCGTAATCGGGACATGACCGTTGTAGGCTGCGCCCGCCTTAGACGGGGCGATCATTTCCGGATCAAGTTTCGTTTGAAGAACTATTTCAGGTTCAGTAAAAAACCGCATGACATCCTTTTGCACCTTCGAAGCTCCATAGACAAAAGGGCGAAAGGGCATGTTCGCACTCATTAAGAAATCAGCCGAGACCATGGAGTCCTTGCCACCGCCAATCGGGAGAAGCACTCGGTCCGTTCGTTTACAGGCAATCGCTGGCTCTGCCTGTATTGCAGTCGCAGGGAACTGAATCAATCCACGAAAATCGATCTGATGGCGATAAAAGAATTCGCCCAGTCCTTTTGTATAGACCGTTGTCCAAAACGCCGCCTGCTCTGCATCAAGTGCATATCCCGCTTCGAGCACCATTTTTGCGGGACAATACATTTTCCAGTAGCTCACTCCCAACACAAGGTGGAGTGACTGCAGACAACGATCAATCAAGGCTTGCGGGAGCGTCGCGAGCCCTTCCTGCGCCTCCGCGGGCAATGTCATCACGTCCTTGAAGCGCTCCTCTGGACGTTCCGCGAAACGGACGGTGTATTCAAAAACAACCTCGCCACGTTCGCGATCAAGCGTGTACCGAGAAAAAACAAATTCACGTGGCTGGGTTGGATGCATACAGAGATCGCCTCTAGTTTGGAGGAAGAGTGAATTGAAGACAACCTTGAAGCGCTTATCCTTGTTCCACGACGTCGACGCCCACCGTCTTGCGGAAGCCGATTCGATCCGGCGCCTCATCGCCGAGCTGTACCATCGATCCGAACAGAATCGCTCCTTCTCCGTAGCGATCACGGATCCGATCCATCGCATGCGATACGCGTTTCCAGGGAGCGCCCGTATCGATCGAGGTCAGAAGTGAAGAACCGTCAAAACGCAATTGATCCCCCGGGGTGACAAGTCCCCAAAAGGTTACAGCCAAAAAAGAGACCTCTTCATCGAGCGACCATAAACGATGCAAAAGCTCGGTTCCGTGATGAATGAGCGTGAATGAGTCATCGGATGGCTCGTGGAAGACGTGCGTAAGTGAACGTGTGAACTGAAAGGGAAATCCCCAACCATGGATTTCATCCTCCTCGTCTTTCTTCCGAACTCCAACCGTGACGCTCATCCCAGAAGCACTTTTCTGAAGCGCTCGCATCCTTCGTGCCGCGCGCTCAAGCAAACGCAAAAATACGGGGAAAACAAGCCCCTTCTCATTCACCTGCCGCGGAACACAATAGGAATGCCCAACCGATTTTGGATCTTCATGACCATCCCCAAAACCCGCGTCCACTTCAAGCCCAGACAGCGCTGCCCATAAGAAGAATCCGTTCTTGCCAAAAAGACGGATGAGTTCAAGCGGTGGCGAGCGTTTTACATCAAGGAGCGTATACATCCCCGCCTTGTTCAATCGCCGGCGCAGCCGCCTCCCAATTCCGCACAGTGCATCCACACGCAAATTTACGAACGTTTCATCCATCGTAGCCGGAGCAAACACAACTAACCCATTTGGTTTTTTGAGCTCTGACGCGAGCTTCGCCAAACGCCTATTCGGCGCAATGCCAACCGAACACTTTAACCATTCCCCAATTTCCGTCTGGATCCTCCACTGAATCCTGGAAAGCATCCAGGCGGCTTCGGCCGTATCGCGACAAAAGCCTGTGAGATCCACAAACGCTTCATCAATCGAATAATATTCCACGTGGTCAGAAATCTGACGCAGCATCGCGAACACACGAGCAATCACCGAACGATATTTTGCTGGCTCATTCTGGATGAAGACCGCCTCAGGCACCTTTTCCCGTGCATCTTCGACCCGCATCCCCACTTTCATCCCCCGCTGTTTCGCCTCCACCGAAGCTGCAATGATGCACCCACGTTCATGCAGGTAGGCACAGACCCCAAGCGGCCGGCCACGGAGTTGAGGATTCGCCTGCTGCTCCACCGTCGCAAAAAACGAGTTCATGTCGATATGCGCAATGATCCGTGCGGATGGTTTGAGATTCATATCGTTCGTACCCGCACACGTGGGCTCCCTTCGGCTACCCAGGAGCTCACCGAAGGAATCCCGCGCGTACGGGGAACATGTTCTTTAAAGCAAAGGCACTTGCTCGATAAACCAACTCCCCTTAAGAGGCAGGAAAACCAACCGAAAGGGGTTCCCCATGACGTCTGTTACTGAGAAAAAGCGGAGACACTCCCTCCCCTCTCTCCGCTCATGCACCAGATGCACCGTTTTCACCGCATACGACCGTGTCTGCCACCGAAAACGAAGCGGCCGAATGGTTCCGCGGGCAAAGACAACGATCACATCAATCGCCTCTCGTTCAAGCTCGCGCGGCCCCATATAGAACAAAAATAGAACAGACGAACTTGGGTGTCAAGTGGAGCTCTTTCTTTACATTTTCGGTAAATCTGCTAGACTCCGCGGTCCCAACAATCGGGATCTAAGGCACTAAACCGGAGGGATACGTGGGGCTTGTGAATGAAGTTGCCTTGAAAGAAGCGCTCGTGAGCTGCGGGCGTGACGAAGAGTTCGCACGGGAAGACATCCCGTGGCAAGTCGTCGAAGACCAAGCGCGAGGAGAGATTGCGCTCCTAGTCGAAGCGGACCTGGCCAGGATCGCTGCTGACAGCGCAGATCTGCCCGAACTTCAGATCAGATGGCGGAGCTGCGTCGAAGGCGTCTCCCCAAGACTGCTGACGCGGGTCACCGCGAAGCTCATCCAACAGTACTGCCGGATCCGGCAAGACCGGGTACGTGACAGCAATCCAGACGCCGTCCCGGCGTTCTGTACAACCAACTCAGCGTAGCATTCGCTGGGAAACCCTTTCTTCAACGCCGCCCACGGCTCCCCGGGCGGCGTTGAACTCGTTTTACGAATAAACTCATCCACAGCACGCTTGACCCCTCGTTCGTTCTCCGTCATTCTTATCACGTCATTTGCGAATGACGTGACGGCCGGAGCAAAAGTTCCCATGGGCGAGTGGCGGAATTGGCAGACGCACTGGCTTCAGGTGCCAGCGACCGCAAGGTCATGAGGGTTCAAGTCCCTCCTCGCCCACCATCGAGTTCAGCTCGACCACAAAACACTCCGCGCAAGCGGGGTATTTTGTTTGATGCCTTTCCTGCTACACTTTTTCCATGCTTCAACCAAAAGGTGAGTTTTTGTGGCCGCTCTTCGTTCCGATGGTGATCTTGTTAGGTATTTCTCTCTTCTTCATCATACGCAACCTCACATTCATCGTAGGCGCAGAACGAACCGAAGGAACCATGATCGGCTCCGTGCAATCCCCTTCCCAACAACTTCAGAAAAACAACGGTGGCAACCAGACAACATTCCGTGAACAGGTTGAGTTTAGAACAAAGGAAGGAAGAACCGTAACGGTTTTAAGCCGAACAGGCAGCTCTCATGGATTAAAGATAGGAGATCGCGTGCCAGTTTACTACCATCCGCAGCATCCAGAAGAAAAAGCCCGGATCGCTATTTTCCGTGACCTCTGGCTTGGTCCTGTCATATTAGGTGGAATTGGCTTCTTGTTCTTCATTATGTGGTTTGGAACCTGGATTGGACCACCCGATCATCCGCGCCCTGAGATGATGCGGAATATTCAGGAGAAATAAAACTCCAGGCCGTTGTTCTTATAGGATAATATTGGCTAATATTAGCCAAATATCATAAAAGAGTGCTTGACGTTTCATTCAATGCCTGATATGGTTCACATCGTTGTTCGACGTTTCTCATAGCGCACTCGTAGACGGGAGCTCTGTGAAAGTCGTCGCAAAAACCAAGCCAAGCAGGCTTTCAGCCGATGTGGAACAGGTTCTAGAACGGCCGCTCCGACCTCGTTATTTTTGTCTTTGATTTCTGACATTTTGAATCTCTTTAAAAACTCTATGACTCCTCCTTCCTCCTCGAACGCACCGTCCTCTGACTCCGGATCCGGGTTCTCCCCGTTCCGCCCAGGGATCAATCGTCCAGGAGCCGGATCGCAACGCCCAATGCGTTCTCGATTCCCAAAACCAGCGCCATTCTTGCGCTCAAACTCCCAACAAACGCCGATTCAGAACAATACGCCTCGTATCGTTCCCGCCACCCCTGCCCCAGCGGCCGGAGTGTCGTTTGATCGTGCTCCACAATCTTCTTCCACCGCTGCCCCAGCCGGCACAGGCCAGCGCTCACATGGCTATGGCAATCGCCCACCCTCATCCGGGAACGGCGGTTCTCGCCCACCTGGACCCGGCGGTCCACGACCAGGTGGTCGCGGCGGCAAACCAGGTCGCGGCGGTAAGCGTGGCGGCGGTGCTCCAGGCGGAGATCTCCCAAACGTGCGCATGACGACCTTCCGCAACAAGCCGGTCTACAAGACAGGTAGCGATGAAGATACGCTCAGCACCGTTGTAGGCGATGAACGCCTCAAGGTAGTCGTCCTCGGCGGCAACGAAGAAGTCGGCCGCAACATGTCGATGCTTGAATACGGCAACGACATCATCCTGATCGACATGGGTCTTCAATTTCCTGATGAAGACATGCCTGGCGTCGACTACATCATTCCAAACGTTTCCTACTTAAAAGGTAAGGAGAAGAATATCCGTGGCGTCGTGATTACCCACGCCCACATGGACCACATCGGTGGAATCCCTCACATCATGCCGCAGATTGGTAATCCACCAATTTTCAGCTCTGATTTGACCTGTGCCATTATCAAAAAGCGTCAGGAAGATTTCCGTCAGTGTCCTCCGCTCAATTTACATGCCGTCAAATATGACGATGTAATTCAGCTTGGTGCCTTCAAAGTCGAATTCTTTGGTGTGGCACACTCGGTTCCAACCTCGATGGGTATTATCATTACGACCCCGTGTGGAATCATTGTGCATACCGGTGACTTCAAACTTGAAATGGGTGAAAAAGCCGGATCTGTTCAAGAAACAGAAAAGTTGCGCAAACTCGGCGAACGGAACGTCCTCGCCCTCATGATCGACTCAACCAACGCCACCCAAACGGGCCGTCAGTTGACCGAAGTCGACATTCAACACAACCTCGACGACATCATTCAAAACTCCAAGGGAAAAGTGATCATCAGCACGTTCGCGTCCATGTTGTCGCGTATCCAGCAGATCATTTTCGCCTGTGAACGCATGGGCCGCAAAGTTGCGATTCTTGGCTTCTCGATGAGCTCGAACGTTGCGATTGCGCAACAGCTTGGCTACATCACGATGCAGAAAGGGACGCAGATTGAAGCTCGTGATATTCATAAGTATCCACGTGAAAAAGTGGCGATCATTTGTACCGGTGCTCAAGCCCAAGAAGGCTCGGCGCTCATGCGTATCGCGAGCCACGAGCATCCAATTGTGACGCTCGAACCAGGCGATAGTATCGTCTTCTCGTCTTCGGTTATTCCAGGCAACGAACGTACCGTTCAGCGCTTGAAAGACACGCTCTACCGCGAAGGGGCAAACGTCGTGCACTACCAGATGATGGACGTGCATGCCGGTGGTCACGCGCGTCAGGAAGACTTGATCGAAACGCACCAGATGATCAAGCCAAAGTACTTGATTCCGATCGAAGGAAACTATTCCTTCTTGTGTGAACATGCGAATGCCGCCGTCCGCGGAGGCTTCCCACGTGAACGTATTATCATTGCCGACAACGGCCAGATTACGGAATTCGACAAGCAAGGAAACGGGATGCTGACCAACAAAAAGATTACGACG
>JACCDN010056666.1_pt1 | contig 13487 bp, 13 predicted proteins | sample 7441691 | NCBI WGS metagenome assembly JACCDN01 (sample SAMN15323439, study PRJNA562643) | freshwater metagenome | isolation source: river surface water | place: USA:Blue River Watershed | collected 2017-08-16 | reverse complement strand
TTCACTCGCAATACAGAACCTGCTGATGCATTCCAGTTCTGTGAAGTAGCACCTTTCATTCCAGAATCTCCAAGAGTTACCCAGAGCTTTCCATCAGGACCAATAGCTAGTCGACCACCGTTATGGGTAGTGGACTTACCACTTCGCTCAATTCCTTTAACAATTACTCGCTTGTTCGCAAGACTCCAATTACCTGAGTCATCAGTGTTCAAGTCATATTTGAGAATGCGGTTGTCACTCAATGTTGTTAGAAACACAAAAAGGCTTAGTTTGTTGCCAATGCGATCAGCCGCATAGGTCATACCAAGAGTTCCACCTTCACAGAACTTTTCACACGGTGGAGCTGCTCTAGTGAAACCAACTTTGGATACCTCTAAGTCTTTACTGATTAGAAGAATGGAGCCAGTGTCTCTTTCATCAACAAGAGCTTGACCATCTGGCAAGAATAGAAGTTCCCAAGGTGCACGAAGACCAGAGACTAAAGTCTCTGGCTTACCTGTAGGCACAACATAGCTACGCTTGACTTCCTCAACGACTTCAACAGCCGGAGGGGTAACTTCTGGAGTTGCTTCAACTTGCTGAGTATCAGAACTAAAGGCAAATACACCACCAAGCAAGATGGCAAAGACTATGACGAACTCAAAGAGTGGGTCTTTTCTAGTCTTTTCCTGCTTGGGCATGTGTAGTCCTGAAAGTTAAATCAACTGGTGCTATACGCAGAATACTTGGATTTTAGGCACTTGTTAGTGAGCCTTGCCGAGTTGTTTCCACATAGAAGCACCATCAGCCAAAAGTTACCTTTATCCTCGAGCTGGATTAGCCGAAGTATCGAATTAGAACGTATGGGAGCACCATTGCGGTTGAGACTAGGGTTACAGGGATTCCATACTTAGCGAATTGCCAGAAGGTGATCTTGTGTCCGCTGGCGTAAGCCAGGCCAACTGCTACGACGTTAGCGCTAGCTCCAACTATCGTCATGTTGCCTCCAAAGTCAGCACCAAAAGCTAGTGCCCACCACAACCCATCATTTGTGATTGTAGATATAGAGTCATTCAACTGTTGCACTACAGGGGCCATTGAGGTCACATAAGGAATGTTGTCAACAATTCCGGATGCCAAAGCAGAAACAACAACAAGTGCTCCCGCTGCTAGAGCTCCATCATCTCCAACAAATGCTCCGATGGAGTCAGCAACTACTTTTAGTGCTCCAACATTCACAAGAGCACCAACCATGATGAATAGGGCTGCGAAGAATACGAGTGTTCCCCACTCAACATCCTTGGCAAATTGCTCAGGCTTGAGGTTGCTAATCAGAACCAATACACCGGCACCAATCATGGCAATTACAGATGGCTCTAGGTGGAGCACTGAGTGAAGTACGAAAGCAACGATTACTAGTGTGAGAACAACAAGGCTCTTAACTAGCAGTGACTTGTCCTTTATGAAGCTGTTTGCGTTAAGAGTCATAACAGACTTACGGTCTTCGGCGTTGTTCTTCAAGTCTTTGTTGAACATTAGAACAAGCATTGGAATGATTACTGCCAAAACAACTAGAACCATTGGTGCCATGTGGATTAGGAACGAGTTGAAGTCCAAATCTGCTTTAGAGGCAATAATGATGTTTGGTGGATCACCGATAAGGGTAGCTGCCCCACCAATGTTGGAAATGAATACTTCCGCCAAGATAAATGGAACCGGGTGAACCTTTAGATACTTAGCCACCATAATGGTCATCGGCACAGCCAACATGATTGTTGTCACGTTGTCCAAAAGAGCTGAACAGAAGGCAACCAGCATAAGCAGGTAAACAAAAGCCTGACGAGGACGCCCCTTAGCCAATTGAATAGCTTTGATAGCTAGGTACTCGAATAGTCCTGTTTTGTGGATGACTCCAACGATGATCATCATTCCAAGAAGTAGGAAGATTACATTCCAGTCGATACCGGTTTCGTGGCTATAGAAGGCAGCATCGGCATTAGTAGCGCCGATGATTATCATGACCGCGGCACCAGCACAGACCACGGCTACTCGGTTGATTTTTTCAGTGGCTATAAAAAAGTAAGCAATCAGGAATACAGATACGGCGGCAATAGTTAACATTTCTATCCAATCGGTTAAAGGCAAATAACATTGCCGACCCGACTTCCCAGCACACCTCTAGTAGTTTAGCGGATAGCCCAGTTCAAATGAAGAGCCAATTGAGACTGGTTGGCTAGGCTATCTAACGTGTCCAAAGTAAAGAGTGCTACCGAAGCCAAGTCAAGAAGTTGGCTATTCAACTACTTTGGCGCAGGCCTAATCTGGGGTTCCTCTTTCTTCTTCATTGAATTCGCCAATGCATCTCTTTCACCAATTGGTTTGGCATTTTGGCGATGTGTTCTTGGAGCTTTCACTCTTTATATGGTTCTTCGGATCAAGAAGATCAAGATACGCAAAGACATTAGATTCTTCATGCTTAGTTTTGTAGTTGGACTAATCAACACAGCTATTCCATTCACCCTCTTCGCATTTGGTGGGCACCACGTCTCCTCTGCTTTCTCAGGAATGGCTAATGCCATTACTCCAATTGCTACGGTCATTTTCTTATTGACTGTATTCAGAGACGAAAAGGTTTCTAGAAACCAAATCATTGGACTTCTTGTTGGTGTTGTTGGAGTGCTAACTCTCATTGGAGTTTGGCAAGGTGTCCAAACTGATTCATGGGTTGCTGTAGTTGGTATCGTGATTGCCGCTAGCTGCTATGGCTTTGGTGGACCGTTCATCAGAAAGTTCATAGAACCAAGAGGACACCCCCTTGAAGTAGCAGCCTTCGGTCAGATTGCGGCTGCCGCCACTCTTCTACTTCCGATATATCTAACTCAACCACCTATGACCGCGCCATTCACCTGGCAATCCTTTGGTGCTCTTCTGGTTCTCGGAATATTCGGAACAGGCATCGCCTACACAATGTATTACCCGTTGCTAAGACAAGTTGGATCTGCAGTTTCTTCAACAGTTACTTTGCTAGCTCCACTTGTTGCTGTGACATTAGGAGTCGTTGTTCTCGGTGAAACCCTAAGTTGGTTTGAACCAGTGGGTGGATTCATCATCCTGATCGGAGCAGCTATTGCTCAAGGACTATTTAGAAGACGTAAATCTTTAGCTATGTAATTACTTGATTTTCACATCAAGTCTTAGTTCACCAACAGCGCCTTTAGGGACTACTGGTCTAATTGGTTTCACTGGAGCAATGATCTTGAACTCTTTTCCTAATTCAGGACGAGTATCCGCTTCGCCCTTGTTAGGCCAGAACGCACATGCCCATTCAGCCTGAGCTGCGATGCTCAGAGAAGGATTCACTCCTGGGTTGGCAGACAGTGCTGAACCATCGAGGATGTGTAGCCCTGGCTGACCAAACGCTCTTAGGTAACCATCTAGAACACCCTCATTAGCATTCGGAGCAATCACTGATCCACCTAGGAAGTGGGCGGTCATTGGAATACCAAAAGGTTCTGTAATAACAGCACCTGCTGTGCCATTGAACTGGTCCGCAAGTTCTTTAGCTAGCTTGTGCCCCTCTGGAACCCAAGCAGGATTAACTTCTCCATAACCCTGGCGTGAGGTTAGTTTTCTGCCTAACAGTCCTCTTTTGCTAAAGGTGGTTAGAGAGTTATCTCTTGATTGCATAACCAAGAGAATCAAAGTTCGCTCAGGCCAAGTGCGAAGGTTATACATACTTGGCAGGGAACCAAACTTCCTGACGCTATTTACTATTAGTCTCCAGAAGGTTGGCTTCTGACCTTTAGAACCTGAAGCCATAATGCTTTCCATGATTCCCATGAAGCCTGAGCCTTTGCCATATCTAACTGGCTCAACGTGAGTGTGTTCATTAGGGAAGACACTTGATGTAATTGAAGAACCCAATGAGAAGTCAATGTCTTTACCCTTGGCAACAACACCGAGTAGAGACTCACTATTGGTTCTACTCAGCGAACCTAACGTTGAACTAATTCCCTGCAAATTGCCTTTAGCTCTTACTTTATGCAGGAGCTTGGCACTTCCTAGTGCACCTGCTGCAATGATGATTTGATCCGAAGTAAAGGTGTTCTTCCTAATCCAACCGCTTGAGGATGAGTGTCTAGTCTGCACTTCATAACCAGAAGCGGAATCGATGATGTTGGTAACAGTTGTGTTGGCAATGACCTTGGCTCCCGCTTGTTCAGCAAGATAGAGGTAGTTCTTCACAAGAGTGTTCTTAGCTCCGTGTCTGCAACCAGTCATACACTCGCCACAATTTATGCAGCCAGTTCTCGAAGGCCCCACTCCACCAAAGTAAGGATCTTCAACTTCTTTACCAGGCTCACCAAAGTGGATACCGAGAGGTGCCATTTGGAAAGTATCTCCATAGCCCAGCTTGTCTGCAGCCTTCTTTAGTTCGATATCAGCAGGTGACATGTAGGTGTTAACCTCAACACCGAGCATTCGTTCTGCTTGTGAATAGTAAGGAGCTAGCTCCTTCTCCCAATCACACATCTTGGCCCAAGAACCGGTCTTGAAAAATGATGTTGGTGGGCGATACAAAGTGTTTGCATAAACCAGAGAGCCTCCGCCAACACCAGCACCTGACATAACCATGACGTTCTTGAGAAGGTCTATTCTTTGAATTCCTCTAAGGCCAAGTCTTGGAAAGAATAAGAACTTCTTGAGATTGAATGATGTCTTGGCAAAGTCAGTGTCTTTGAAACGAGCACCTGCTTCTATGACCAAAACCTTATAGCCCTTTTCAGTCAAACGCAGAGCAGAGATAGAGCCACCAAAACCAGATCCAACGATGATGACATCGTAGTGATTCTCAGTCTGATTGGACATGGCTACCTCTTCTATGGGTGTCTTAGCGGACTTGCTGGTAGACGTTCCTGGGAAACCCACTTCTCCTGGTAGCCAGTTGACGAGCTCATGAGATCAAGGAAAGGCTTTGGATCGAACTCTTCTGGGCCCATGACTCCAACACCCTCCCAAACACCAGTTGCCAGTAGTTCTAGGGCAATAACTGGGTTGAAAGCTGTTTGAGCTACAACTGCCTGAGCTTCAATAGCTGCCATTGTCACAGCGTTATCTGCCACGTGATATAGGTAAGTGGCTCTTGGTGAACCATCTTTACTCTTACCGGTAACTAGAACACCAGCACAGGTCTTACCTGTCATGCGAGGACCAATGGTTGCTGGGTCTGGAAGAACTGAAACAACAACATCTCTAGGAGCAACTTCGACTGGACCTTGAGCTGAACGAACACGAACAGGCTTAGTTGAATCTAGACCAAGCATGTGGAGGGTCTTTAGAACTCCAATGAAGTCAGATCCAAGACCGAACTTGAAGGTAACTCTTCCAGCATCCATAGTTCTAGGAAGCATGGTTACTTCTTCGTGCTCAACGTTCACACACTCAACTGCCCCAATACCTTCTGGGAATTCGAAGATCTCTGGCTCGCTAAATGGTTCGGTTGTGAACCAACCCTTTTTCTTTTCAAACAAAGTAGGTGGGTTCAAACACTCTTCAATAGTTGTCCAAATAGAGAATGAAGGAGCAAAGATTTCGTTGCCATCATCATCAGTAACACTTAGGTTTCCACCATCTTTGACTGAGATTTCATCAATCTCACTGAATAGGTAATCAGCAGCATATCTAGCAAACACGTTGCTAAGACCTGGCTCAACACCAATACCAACTAGAGCAAGCTTTCCAGCTCTCTCCCACTGCTCGTGCAGAGCATACTGTGAGTCACCTAGCTTGATGCCGGTCTTGTGGAATGGGTCTTCTTCATTTGCTTCACTGAGGCTAAGCGCCATGTCTAAGTAGTGAACACCTGCTGTATAGCAAGCAGAGAAAATAGTCTGAACAAACTTAGGCTCCACAGCGTTTAGAACGTGTGTGATGTTTAGCTCTGTAATTAGTGCAGCCATTGAAGCAGCGTTAGATGCATCAATCTTGGATGAACTGAATCTTGAAGCCACCTCATCGCCATATTTGTCCTGGATCCAGGCAATAGTCTTGTCTGCTCTCGACTGGTCATAATCGCTAACGACCATCTCTTCGAAGAAATCTCTTGTTGCTGCAATCTTGGCGATAGCATCTCCAACGCCACCAGCTCCTACAAGCAAAATACGCATTTGTTTCACAACCTAAATAGTCTCGTAGCCAACGTCGTTGCTGGCTTGATTAAGCCTACCTAAGCCTCTACTGCTCTCCAGCTCTTGAGCGTAGTCTCTGGAGAAACTCTTTAGTTCTAGGCATTTGCGGGTTCTCAAAGAAGTCCTTGGCAGGACCCTCTTCAATGATTACGCCACCATCAAGGAAGACCACCCAGTCCGCCACATCCCTAGCGAAGGAAAGCTCATGGGTTGCCATCAAAATAGAAGTTCCTGAAGCCTTTAGATCTCTAATAAGTTCAAGGACTTCGCCAACTAGCTCAGGGTCTAGAGCACTTGTAACTTCATCCAGAAGAAGAAGGGTTGGGTTTAGAGCAACAGCACGAATAATCGCTGTTCTCTGCTGTTGACCACCAGAAAGCTTGTCAGGATATTCATCAGCTTTCTCAGCAAGACCAATTCTTTCCAAAAGAACTAGAGCTCTGCTCTTGGCTTCAGCTGCTGTTAGCCCTTGAACATGTCTTAGAGCAAGTGTGATGTTTTCCAGAATGGATAGGTGGGCAAATAGGTTGAAAGCTTGGAACACCAAACCAATCTGTCTTCTAACCTCATCCTGATTCACTCTAGGGTCTGAGATGTCAACATCGTTGAGCAGAATCTGACCATCGCTGATCTCTTCAATTAGGTTCACTGATCTCAACAGAGTTGATTTACCTGAACCTGATGAACCAATAAGGGCAACGATCTGACCTCTATAAACTTCTAGGTCAATACCCTTTAGTACTTCTTTATCCTCGAAGTTCTTACGAACGCCTTTGACATTAAGAATCAGTGGACCTAGATCTTTAGGGCTTTCTAACTTACTCACAGAACACCTCCCGCTTGCTCGCGCTTAGCCAGACGTGTGGTCACGTAGTCAGCTGCTCTAACAGTTGGAATTGCTAGAAGAACAAACAGCAATCCAGAGACAACATAAGGTGTGAAGTTAGCGAACTGAGCAACTTCAATCTGTGCTGCTCTAACAGCATCAACTGCACCTAATACAGAGATTAGACCGACGTCTTTCTGCAGGGAAACAAAGTCATTCATTAGTGGTGGTGCTACTTTTCTGAATGCCTGAGGTAGTACAACCAAGCGCATGGTCTGAGAGTAACTAAGACCAAGAGATCTAGCAGCCAGTCTTTGAGAAGGGTGAACAGCTTCAATACCTGCCCTAAACACCTCAGCAACATAAGCACTATAGGTAAGTGTGAGAGCGAGAGTACCGAGAACCTCAACGGGAATTCTTCCCAAGAACTCAAGACGAAGGCCAGGAATACCAAAGCCAACTAGATACAAAACAATGATTAGAGGTAGTCCTCTAAATAGATCGACATAGCCTCTAGCTAGCAATCTGATTGGGGTGAAGATAGGGGAACGAAGGGTTCTAAGTAGAGCCAGGGTCAAACCAAAGACTAGAACCCCAATAGCTGAATACAGCAGAACTCGAAGGTTTAGCATCAGTCCCTCTAGGACTGCAGGAAGGGCTTCAATAGCAGTTTCTAGATTGAAGAAACTCTGTTCTACTCTTGGCCAACCAGGTGAGTTCACTAGTGACAACCAAGCCACAACAGCAAAAAGAATTGTGCTTACGAAAGCAACAATTGTTGACTTTCTCTTCCGAGCTAAGCGGAAAGCCCGTCGGTCCAGCTCGATTTCACTTGGGCTGAACCTACGGGCTTCGCTATTACTCATAGGTATAGATTACTTCAGTACTGGAACACCAGCATCTGCTGTTAGCCACTGCTCTTCTAGACGAGCTAGTGTGCCATCAGCACGTAGTTCATCAAGAGCCTTGCTTACTGCAGCAGTTAGCTTTGAACCCTTGTCTAGTACTAGACCGAACTGGTCACCCTTGTCAGCTGTTGGAAGCTGACCAATGATTGTTCCACCGTCTAGCTCACAGCATGATGCGTAAAGTGCTGTTGGAAGATCTAGCACGATTGCATCAACCTGTCCGTTAGTTAGAGCAGCCTTAGCGTCATCGTTTGAGTTGAAGGCAAGTGCATCCTGAGTCGGCTTGATTACATCACCAATTGCGTTGAATGATGTGGTTCCTGTTGCTGCACCGATTAGGTATCCCTGTAGATCAGCAATGCTTTTCGCACCAGCTGCAGGAGAAGATGCAACTGTTACAACAACCTGAGCTGTCTCGTAGTAAGGGGTTGAGAAGTCAATGTTTGCCTTACGCTCTTCAGTGATTGAGTACTGCTGCAAGTTGAAGTCAAAGTTCTTAACTCCAGGTGCAATTGCCTCATCGAATGTTGTGCGAACCCAAACAACGTCTTCTGCTGCAAAGCCAAGCTTTTCAGCAACTGCATATGCAACTGCAGCTTCGAAACCTTCGCCTGATTCAGGCTTGTCGTCAATTACCCATGGGAAGTAAGCAGGGTTACCTGTTCCGATGGTTAGCTTGCCTTCAGTGATTGTGTCTCCGGCAACGCTGCCTGTTGAACAGGCGGTTAGTGTGGTAGCCAATAGCACTGCAGCTGCTGCTGCAAACCCGCGCCATAGCGATTTCTTTGATGTAGCCATGTGTGAACTCCTTTAGGTTTTTAAGTATGTTTCTAGTACATTTTGCCCTAAATTTTGGAGCCTTAAAACCAGTGTTACCAAGTGTTACCGGGCAGGCAAAAACTCCTGTGGAATGTTGGTTGCCACCAGGTAATTAGTGAAGATAAAGGTGGTTTCAAAGGTCGAATTGATCAGGTCAAAGTCAATACGAGCCTTGGCTGCAGCCTTGTCTTCCTCGGTGTAGATGTGGGCTGGGAAGTAGCCAGGCTTATAGAACATAAGAAAATAGTGGCCTTTAGGGGCCAGTCTTTCTAGGACCTTGGCGTAGGACTCTTTAGCGAAATAGGCAGGGGCTCCGAAGAGTCCGATAATGGTCTCGTATTTTGAGTCTTTCTCAGTCTCATTCCACTGCTCAAAGGTCGAGTTTACAGTCCTATAACCTGGGAACTTTGCTTCAAGCTTGGCGAGCATTCCAGCACTTGGGTCAACCCCAAGGTAGTCGTCTTTGCTGATGTCGTTATAGCTCAGGGTAAGGCCGGTTCCGCAACCAAGATCCAATACCTTGCCTCGGATCCATGGAGAGAGAATTCTAAATAGTGCTAAATCTTCTTCTTGGAATTCAGCAGATGCATAGTGATCGTCGTAGCTCTTGGCGAACTCATCATAGATTGCTTGAACTCTGTCTTGCTCTGAAGCTGACATGCTTATAGCCTCTCGAGAGCTTGAGCTATGTCAGCGATGATGTCATCGATGTGTTCAACACCAACAGATAGTCGAACAATATCTGCAGATACTTCAATTGGAGTTCCACGAACTGAGGCATGAGTCATATCAGCTGGGTAGTTCACCAGTGATTCAACTCCACCCAGAGATTCAGCAAGAGTAAACAGTTCAGTGTTCTCGCAGAACTTCTTAGCTGCAGTAACTCCACCAACGAGCTTGAAGGTGATGATTCCACCAAAGCCTGCCATCTGCTTTCTAGCAACATCGTGACCTGGGTGATCCAGAAGTCCTGGATAGTAAACAGCAGAAACAGTTTTCTTTTGTGTTAATAGGAATTCTGCTACAGCTTGACCATTAGAGCAGTGTCTGTCCATACGAAGAGCAAGAGTCTTTAGAGATCTGTGGGTTAGCCAAGCATCAAAAGGTGATGAAACAGCACCAACAGCAAACTGAATGAATTCGATCTTCTTAGCAAGCTCTCCATCATTAAGAATTACTGCTCCACCAAGAACATCGCTGTGTCCACCTAAGTACTTAGTTGTTGAGTGAATAACAATGTCAGCACCTAGTTCAAGTGGACGTTGAAGATATGGAGTAGCAAAGGTGTTGTCAACAACAGCAATCGCGCCATGCTTGTGAGCAACAGCAGAAACCTTGTTGATGTCAAAGATTGTCATCATTGGGTTAGAAGGTGTCTCAATCCAAACCATCTTGGTCTTACCTTCAACAAAAGCACTCTCTAGAGCAGCTTCGTCATTTAGGTCAACAATTGTGAAGTCAATGCCCCAGGTCTTGTGGACCCTAGCAAAGAGTCGGTAAGAACCACCATAAAGGTCATTAGCAAGAATTACGTGATCGCCAGGAGCTAGAACTCCACGGATGATTGCATCTTCAGCAGCGAGACCACTTGAGAAACTCATTCCAAATCTTCCACCTTCAAGGGATGCCAAAGCTTCCTGAAGGGCTGATCTAGTTGGGTTAGCTGCTCGGTTGTATTCGTAACCTTCACGTAGGTTGCCAACACCATCCTGCATGTGGGTGGTGGTCATATGAATAGGCGGGATAACTCCACCGGTCTTTTCATCTGGATTTTGAGCTACGTGGATGGCTCTTGTTTCAAACTTTGACATTAGATTCTTCCTTGTTCCTATAAGACTAAACCAATTGGTTATGGGTCAAAAGGGCGATAACTTCACCCTCTCGAAGAACCAGAGCACAATCCTCGTCAGCTAGAACTTCTTTAGCTGTGGCGATGGTGTCTGTGTAACCCAGAGGAACAGGTCTTGATTCCATGTGAGTCTCAACAAGGTCGGTTTCCTTGAAAGCACCTGACGCAAGCCCTGCCTTCAGATGAGCAAGTCTTAGAACACCTGAGATCTCGCCAGCTCTAACCGGTGGCTCATTATTGAATACCAATAGGAACTCAGAGTTCTTGTCCAAAGCTGTCTTAATGGTGTCGGTTGTCTTAACACTCACAACCTGTGGAGAGACCTGTGTACCAGTGACTAGATCTTCAACAGCATCTTCCAGACGAGGCATGAAGCCATATGTTCTTAGCCAAGTGTCGTTGAACACCTTAGCCAGGTAGCCTCTTCCACCATCAGGCAGGATAACTACAACAACAGCATCAGCTGGAAGTGTCTTAGCAACCTTAAGAGCTGCAACAGCTGCCATTCCGCAAGAAGGACCAACTAGTAATCCTTCTTCTCTACCTAGTCTTCTTGTCATCATGAATGAATCAAGATCAGGAACTGGAACAAACTGGTCAACTACAGTTTCGTCGAATGCTTCAGGTAGGAAATCATCTCCACGACCAACACCTTCAACTAGGTATGGTCTACCTGATCCATTTGAATAAACAGAACCTGCTGGATCACAACCAATAATCTGAACAGCACCGTTACTAACTTCCTTCAGGTACTTTCCAACACCAGAAACAGTTCCACCGGTTCCAACACCGATAACAACGTGAGTTACTTTTCCGTCTGTGTCTTTCCAAATCTCAGGACCAGTAGTTTCATAGTGAGAAGCAGGGCCATTTAGGTTGCTGTATTGATCAGGCTTGAAAGCCCCTGGAGTTTCTCTAGCAATACGGTCAGAAACTGAGTAGTAGCTACGAGGATCTTCGTGAGCCACGTTAGTAGGGCAAACAACTACCTCTGCCCCATAAGCCTTAAGGGTATTGATCTTGTCAACAGCAACTTTGTCTGGAAGAACAAAGATGCACTTATAACCACGCTGCTGAGCAACAAGAGCCAAACCAATCCCGGTATTACCTGAGGTTGGCTCAACGATAGTTCCGCCAGGCTTTAGCTGACCCGATGCTTCAGCAGCATCAATCAGCTTCTCTGCAATACGGTCCTTGATAGAACCACCTGGGTTGAAGTACTCAACCTTGGCTAGAACAGTACAAGCAATTCCCTCAGTTACTTTGTTCAACTTGACTAAAGGGGTATTGCCGATGAGTTCGACCACATTGTTGTAATACTTCATACCTCAAGAATACCGAGTAAAAGAAAACCCGCCTTGGCCTAAAGCCAAGACGGGATCTCTCTAGCTAACCCCCCTAAGGAATTAGCGGAAAAATGAGCATGGATGCGATTCCATTCGGCTCTCCGTTTTCGTCTGTGTACTCTTGGTGACACACCCAGCTGAGAGTGTCAAAGTTGAAATCCACTGACGCGCTGAAATTAGGTGAATCCGTTGGCGTTGCCGTGCATCGGTTCCCGGCACGTTCTTCTAGCATTCGGCCGACCCCCTTGCTCAATGGAAGCAAGAGCACCAAAACCAATAGAGCGATTGCTACTTTCCCCTTTTGTATTTTCATATTTTTCCCTTCGGAAAAATCTTATTTGATATATAACAAATAAACAAGTTTTTAAGATACAGTGGAGACATGACTGAAAAAGCACCCATCAGAGTTACCCAACCAACTCTCAAAATCGCAAGGTTCCTTGCCGATCTCAAGGCAAGTTCTACCTGGGGATTACAGATATGCTCCGAGACCCAGCTCGGATCTGGATCTGTGTATTCGGTTCTAGACCGGTTTGAATCCTATGGCTGGGTCGAATCCTTCTGGGAAGAAGACAACAACCGACGTGGAGCAAGGCGAAGACTTTACAAGGTTACGTCTGTAGGTAAGAAGTCACTACAGCAATTAGTTGCTGAAAAGGAAAGTATTTCGATTCTGATCCAAAGCCGAGCAAAGGTTCAAGCATGAAACAAGCACATTCAACTAAATTCCTCACCTTCCTTGGACTTGGACTAAGCCCTCAAAGAGTTTCCAGGCTCAAAGAAGAGTATTCGGGTGACAGCGAAACAGACAGGAATGCTAAACGAACTGCTATCAAGCGAGTCCTGCAAAGCTACCTTGCAATAAACAATCTCAATGCACTTGTCGTCTTCCTACTGGCAGCTTTGGGTATCGTCTCCACTTTGAAGTCCATGTGGCTTTGGGCTACTTGCTTGCTAATAGTGACGTTCTTTACTGCAGCTACCCCAAGTGATTTGAGTTTTTCCTCGAAGGCATTCAAGCTTTACCGATTTGCCTTGGCTACATTGGCTATCATTGCTTGCGGCTACTCTTTCGCCTTTGAGAACCTCAACCAAAATCCGCAACTATTGGGCCTTGATCCGTACCTTGGAAGCTTCCCTTTGTTACTCCTCTGTGCAATTGCATTGGTAACCTTGCCGGCTCTAGCGTTTTCGATGTTCAAATCGGTTTACAGGTGGAGTCACGTTCAGCAAGTCTGGTACGTTCTTGCAACACTTGCCATTTTCTCAAGCGGCTATTGGTTCGATCAGCTTTTACCGCCAGTCATTCTTTGGATAGGGCTGGATGTGCTTCTCGCAATTAGTGTGTTTGTCGTTAGCGGAATAAAAAGAAAACCCGCCTTGGCCTAAGGCCAAGGCGGGAAATTCTTTTCAGTGAAGAAGATTACTTAAGGGTAACCTTTGCACCAGCAGCTTCTAGAGCAGCCTTAGCCTTCTCTGCAGTCTCCTTGTTAGCACCCTCAAGAACGGTTGCTGGAGCGCCGTCAACAACGGCCTTTGCTTCGCCTAGACCTAGGTTAGTCAGTGCACGCA